>Ga0209062_1000295_pt1 | contig 179608 bp, 130 predicted proteins | sample Coa_R2_2_FD_187158 | JGI IMG/M metagenome (GOLD analysis project Ga0209062, IMG submission 187158) | Surface soil microbial communities from Centralia Pennsylvania, which are recovering from an underground coalmine fire - Coalmine... | ecosystem: Environmental > Terrestrial > Soil >...
TTTCGCAACGTTGGAAGCAGTGCGTGTACGCTTGCGGTTATACGAAGAGTTGAGCAACTGCACGCCGCATCCGTTCGAGTGGAGATTTACTCGACAGGACATGCTGGACTGGCTAGAACGTGCGACGCCGCACTTTTTAGCAGCTTCCGCTGCGAGGGTAGAAGGAACGGGACAACCCTGACGTTATTTGTGAAACGAACCACTAAGATAGAGTGATTCGCGAGGTGCCCATGTCCGATGGCGATGCCTTACTCTCTGCGATTCTCGCGCAGCCGGACGCCGACGTACCACGTTTGATGTTCGCGGACTGGCTGGATGAGCACGGCGGTGAACTGGAGCATGACCGTGCGGAGTTCATCCGCGTCCAGGTCGCCTTGGCTCGGATCGCGCCGGTTGAATGGGTGCCGTGGAATATGCGGCTCGTCGAGTTACGTGCGCGAGAAAAAACATTGTTGCTCTCGCGCGGACCCGCATGGCTCGCTCCGCTGCAAGCGGAACGGGAACCGCTGCACGGCGGTGATACACATGGTCAGTTCCGACGTGGGTTTGTGGAAGTCGTCTGGATGCCGGCTGCTTGGTTCGTTCAGCGAGCCGACCGGTTATTCGCTTCTGCTCCCGTTCGCGAATTGCGCATCACGCGAACCACTCTCGAAGAGTTGGCCGCGCTGGCGAGCACCCCGCATCTGTCGCGATTGAACGCACTGGATCTCTCGGATCGGCGGCTCGGAGACGATGCCGTGCGGGTGCTCACCCGGCGGCCCAACGTGGCCGCGCTGCGCACACTTCGGCTGCGAGGCTGCGGACTCACTGATGTGGCGGCGTTCTGGCTGGCGGACACCGACTTCGACTGGCCACTGGCGGAACTGGATCTCCAGCACAACGCCATCAGTGCAGCGGGTTTGTCGGCGCTTCGCGAGCGGTTCGGAGAAGACATCATGACCGCAACGAGAGCGTGAAACGCAAAACGGGGAAGCGCTGCTTCCCCGTTTCCGAGCTTCGGCGGAAATCAGATAATTACTTCTCGACAATGTCCTTGCGCGTGCTCTCGACCACCTTGCCGATTGTGGCGATATCGGCATCGGCCACTTTGTGTTTCTTCAGCACCGCGACCATCACGTCTTTCATTGCATCGAATTCGGCGTTGGTAATCATCATGCCCTTGTGCGCGTCTTTCATGCTCTTGCCGGTGTACTTGAGCGGTCCGCCGCTTTGCTCGCTCACCCATTCCACCAGCATCTTCTCCAGGTGTTCAATACCTTTGGCATCGATTTTCACTTTACCGTCACGGAGGAAGTTCACCTTCTTATCTTCGGCCGCGGCCAGCACGATGTCGTGAACGACTGCCTTTACGCCCTTCTCGCCACCGAGCCGCTCCCACAGCGTGGCGGCTTTCTCCTCTGGTTTCTTCTTCGGCGGGGCGATTTCATCTTGAATCTCGTTGAGTGCCGTGCGCAGTTCAAATGCCGCGTCGGCCGACCGCATCTTCGCGGCTCGTTCCAGGCGCATCTTCACTGTGGCCTGGAGCTTGGCACGGTGGTCGAGCAGCGGCACGAGAGCCATGAGCGTGCCCTGGTACAACCGGTAGCAACCTTCGTAATTCTTGTCGTTATTGAAGATGTTGGTACCGAGCAGCGCGGACTCATAGACCACGCCAACAATTCGTTTGTCCAGTTCTGCCCGGTCGATCGGCTTGTCGTCTGCACGAGCTAATGTGCCCGCTGCCACCAGCATCAATACCGCCAGAACGCACTTCGTCCGCATAGTGTTTCCTCGTGGAAAGGATGTGGGAAGGGAACACCGCACAGTGTATCCGAAGCGCCCGGACGGGTGAATGCGCCAGTCAATATTTGTTCGTCAGGCTGGGTGTGACCCCTCCGACCGGCAGGATTTCGTCTTTTCGGTGCAAATCCGACCCGACCACGAGCATATCGTATAGGTAGTGGAGGTCACGAACACCATGAACGGCTACGATCCACGCGACCCTGCCGGCCAATATACAGACGAAGGTACTCGCCCACCCCGCCGTCGAAACCGCGAGGAACCTTCCGCACCAAACCCGCTCTACTATGGACTCTTCCTCGCGCTGGGCATGATCATTGGTGGCCTGGCACTTTGGGGCATTAGCGCTTTGTCCCATAAGCTCAGCGGTGAGAAGCCGGGGCTCGACCCCAACGCGCACGAGCGCACACCGGCCCCGGCCGCTCCGCTGGACGCCGACGAACAGGAATCGGTCTCGCTCTTCGACCGCGTGAAGGATTCCGTGGTGAATGTCGATGTGGTGATGATCAAGCAGGGGAGTTGGAACGAGCAACCGACTGAAACACAAACAAGCGGCGGGTCAGGCTTTATGTGGGACACGGACGGCCGAATCGTGACCAACTACCACGTGGTTGAGAGCGTGCTGAAGCGCGAGAATCTGGAACTGCGCGTCGTGCTGGCCGATCGCTCGGCCTATTCGGCTACGCTGCTGGGCACCTCACCAGACAACGACCTCGCCGTGGTGCAAATTAGCGCGCCCAAGGATAAGCTCAAGCCGATCACAGTCGGCACGTCACATGATCTGAAAGTGGGGCAACGCGTTTACGCGATCGGCAATCCGTTTGGGTTGAGCCTGACGATGACCAAGGGAATCATCAGTTCGCTCAACCGTATCATTGAGTCTCCAAGCGGAGCGAAGATTCCGAAGGTGATCCAGACCGATGCCGCCATCAATCCCGGTAACTCCGGTGGGCCACTCCTGGACAAAAGCGGTCGGTTGATCGGCGTGAATACGTCGATTGCCACCACTTCCTCGAACGGTGGGAACATCGGGATCGGCTTTGCCATTCCAGTGGATACCGTCAACCGCGTGGTGACGGAATTGATCCAAAGCGGTCGGTCACTGAGTCCCGACCTCGGCGTGAAGCTTTACGATGAACGCCGACTCCGGCAGGCACGCTACGACCATGGGGTGATGATCGACCGGGTGTACCCCGGCCGGGCTGCGGCGAAGGCCGGACTTAAGGGGGTGCGATACAACTCGCGCGGCATTCCTGTAGAAGCTGGTGACCTGATTGTCGCCATCAACGATCAGCCAATTGACAACGTGGAGGACTACGAACGCGTCCTTCGTGAGTTGAAGGTCGGCCAACCCGCCAAGGTGAAGATCATCCGTGGCACGAAGGAGATGGAAGTGACGGTAATTGTGGATGGAGTGTGAGGCGAACGGCGTTCGCCTATTTTCACATGACCACAGCGAACCGGAATCGCGTTCCGGCACGCTGCGCGGCTTCCAGTTCGTCGCCGAGATCGTCCAGTTCTTCCATGATCTCCGTCTGCCTGCCAAATGTGCCGGGGTGAGCGTCCAGGTATTCCCAGATTGCATTGATCGCGGCTAAACCCTCCTCGGGAGCGAACCACTCCGCGGGTGGTTGTTCGACCTGGGTTTCTTCGTCCAGTAACCCCTCGGTATCTTCCGGAGCGTAGCTCTCAAACGCACCCAGCGGAGTCAGTCCGCGATCGGTCGCCAAGCGGTCGAGCCGATCGCGAACGTCGAGGAGCAAGCGGTGGTCGCCCCCGAGCGTGCCGTACGGCGGCGTTTTGGACTCGAACACGGTACAGAAGCTGGCACCCATTCGTGGCCCTCTGTCAATTGGATTCCCGGACGATCAATTCCACCAGAGTGCCCTCACCGTTCTCGTTCTTCTCCAGTTCAATCGCGATCGTCTGACCGAGTTGGACGCGGCGAACCACATGTTGCCGGTGCGTCCGGACCACGGGGTTAAAGCCGCCGTCCGTGGAACTGTCCTCGACAGTCACGTCGAGATGAACCTTGTCACCGGTGGCGGGCTTGACCTCGACCTGCAACTGAAAGCCGTATGGCGTCTGGCTGATCTTGCCACCCGTGTGGTACTCGGCGCGGGTGGCCTCCAGAGTGGTCAAATCCGGTATCTTGTTGTTGATCGTCTCAAGTACCGATTTTTCCCCATCGTTGACCCGCAGCTTGCGGATCAGCTTGCAGGAGACTGTGTAGGTCTTCGGCTCGCGTTCCTTGGGTGCAGGTTCATCTCCGCTTGCAGTCAGCGTAAGGCCCAACACTCCAGCAACAACTGCGAACAGCGGCAACTTGGACATGCGAATCCCTCCATGAGTAAGGCCAACCGTGAACCGCAGATATCCAACCCAATCGCGTCTGATCGGTCTATAGCGATTGGACGAAACTCTAAAACTCAAACGCCCAAGCCACTCGAGCCCTCGCCATGATTTGGGTACAAGCCAGAGGCTAACCCGGTTTACGCCCACTTTAACGCGGCACGTGGTCACTTCGCGGGTGATTTCAATTCTTGAACGACGAAGTCCCAGATGTCCTTGTACTTTTCCGTTGGGTGGTCGGGGTATTTCACGTAACAGACCACGCCGGCCTTGTCGGCCAGGAGTTTGAAGCCCACGGCCCAGGCGGGCGAGTGAACCTTGTAGTTCGTCTCCTCCACATCCTTGGGCTGAGTCAGCCCCCACTCGTTCTCGAAGTAAATTGGCGGCGTGCCCCTGTGCAACAGGTGATCCGGCGACCATTTCTCAATGACCGGCAGCAGTTCCTTATGGCGTTTCAGGGAGTCCTCGAAGCTGCACCCGAGCGCGGGGGCACCCCATTTCACGCCCGGCACCCACTCTTGCATCCGTTTGGGGTCAATCGTGGGCTGACAGCGGAAAGCGGCAACACACGTCACTTTGCTCGACACTCGCTCGACCGGATCGGTGGACTTGGGATCGGCTCGTTCACCGACGCACGCCACATACAACGCCGGCAGCGCCCCCTGCGATCCTCCGCCGACAGCGATCCGGTCCGGATTGAGTTTCCACTTGGCAGCGTTCATACGCACGAACTGAACCACGCGACACGCATCGCTGCAGACATACGAAATCGGCTCGGCAACCTTGTCCTCCACGGCGTCGGTCATCGTTCGTGTTTGCACCGCGATGACGGCACATTGCTCTTTGGGGAAGTAATCGAGTCGAGCGGCGTGGCGACCCGGCTTCCAGATCCCACCGAACCAGATGAGGACCGGATACGGTCCGTCGCCTTTCTGGGGCAGATAGATGTCGAACACTTGATGTGCGTGGGGGCCGTAGGAAATGTCGGCATGGGTGGGTTTGGGAGGATCGGCGGCGGTGCCGGTTGTGACCGTTGCGGTCAATCCAACGATGGCCAACGCAAAGATTCGATTACTCCGAAGCAGCGAACATGTGTTCGACATGAAAACCCTCGCGGTAGGAACAGCAGCTCACTGAACGGGCTGATGGTACCCCGCTCGATGGTGGGAAGCAAAGCTCTACCTGTTGACCAATTAGCGGGGTGGCGATTCCTGGTCGATGTCCGCAACCACACTTCGCATACGTGTCCGGCGATCACCGTACGTACCCGACGCCGTCTCTTTGTAAGCAGACAGAATCCGATTGAGAAATTGAAACCCGACTAACTTCGCCAGCACTCGCAGTTCTTTCACAGACGTGTCCATCTCGTACAGGAAGTCAAATATCGTCGCCCAGAAACCCTGCTCCGTGTGCGCGAGAACGGTGTATTCACTCGGTCTGGCGAACTCAAATTTGATGAACTCCAGCGATTTCTTCCGCAACCAGACTCCCGTAACCGTCTCGTTCAGTTCCCACAACGGCGCAAAGAGAGATCCACGAGGAGGCCGAACGCCCGACTCGCGATCGTAGATGTATCCCGGTGGGCCACCGTAGGAAAAATAGTCCAGTTGTGGGTGGGGACTCTCGCCACACGACAATCGGATGAGTGGATCGGAAATACCCCACTCGCGAAGAGTCGCCACACGTTCCGCCGCGGGCACAACTGCCATTCTGCCTCCTCGTGTGCTGTGACCTGCAATAAGACCAGCCGCTCTTCTTGTGTTACGTCGTTCTCGGGTGGCCGACATTCTCCGAATGTCGGTGGTCGCTCGAAGAGCGACCGCGACTCTCGGATAGAGTGGCCCACCCGAAGAAACCTCTAAGCATCGGGCCAGGGTAGTTTGTAAGGTTTTTCAACGAGCCGCGACCGCAAGGGAGCGGTTAACGCACCCCGCTCCCTTGCGGTCGCGGCTCGTTGAAAACTCACACGTAACTGCGGCCATCTGCTTAAAGCGATTCGCCGAAGAAGAGGCTGAAGAGCAACACCGCGAGGACGATCAGCGTCAGGACGACATACGTGTAATCGCGTTCCCGTAGAAAGCCGAATACGGAAAACGCCACGCGTGCCACCGGCGTCGCAACTAACAGCAGCAATCCCAACTGAATGATTCCACGCCCACGGAAGTGCATCGCGTTCTTCACGATTCCGGAGGGTTTGCGCAACTCGGGCGGTTCGCCATGAAACACCTTGCCGTCAGGCAACTCTTCTCCGTGGCGAATCAGATATAGCACGCCGCCGAGCAACACAACGAACGCAGCCAAAAGGACGCCGATCCGCAACAGATTGCCGAGGAGCTGCTCGAATCGCTTTTCGTCGAGACGCTGGTCAGTGGTGGACATTAGAGCTTCCCGGTCAGGCCCTTGTAGATCATCTCGATTCCCAACACAGCAATCACACAGATGAAGACGATTCGCAGCGATTGCGGATGAGCCCCGCGCAAAACGCGTGCGCCGAGTAACGCCCCGAGCAACACACCCAACAGAACCGGCATGACCAGACCGGGGTCGATGTAACCGCGATCCAGGTAGATGCCGGCGCTCGCGGCCGCGGTGACGCCGATCATGAAGTTGCTCGTGGTTGTGGACACCTTGAATGGTATCCGCATCGCCTGATCCATCGCCAGCACCTTGAACGCTCCGGAACCGATTCCCAGCAACCCCGACAACACCCCGGCCACAACCATGATTCCGAATCCCAGAACCGTATGGCGGACGTGGTACGATTGCAGACCATCCGGCGTGGGGACGGTGCCATTCAGCCGCAAGCGGACAGCCAAAGCGTCCGACTGGCCGCTCAAACTCGGTTCGGATCGCCGACGCCCGGATAAATAGGCCGACGCGAGCAGAACCACGCCGAAAACGATCGCGACGCTGGAACCGGAGATATGCGTGGCCAGGAATGCGCCGCCCAGAGCGCCAAAGGTGGTCGCAAGTTCCAGAAACATGCCGATGCGGATGTTCGTGAAACCCTCCTTCACGTAGGCTGCAGCGGCGCCGGATGAGGTGGCGATCACAGACACCAGTGAAGTACCAATGGCGTAACGGATATCAACGCCGAAAACCAACGCCAGTAGTGGAACGATCACCACTCCGCCGCCCAGGCCAGTCAGCGCACCGAGGAAACCGGCCGCCACCGCGCCGAGCCAGATGAGCAGCGTGAATTCCAGCACGTTCATCTTCGGGGTTCCTTACCTCGGTCGAACACAGATGAGCGTTCAACGCGATCGGGATCACAAGACACAAATTCTGTTCCATGCGCCTTGCGCTTCCAATGCCTCAAATTCCTTTTCGATCTCGTCGTAGTAATCCGCGAGTCGGATATGAGCGTGGAGTCGTCGCCATTCATCGAATTGATCGAGAATTGCCGGAGTTCCCAGGACAGCATCCCCGAGGGTAACAACCAGGCGATTGGGTCGGTGGCGGGTGGGATTCAGAAGTTTGAGAGCCTCTGTCACGCCATGCTCCCGACAAGAAATCACATAGGCCAGGGCAACACTTCGCGCCTGCCCCGCTCGGCAGCAGACGAGTAACTTGTCTTTTCCCCCAGCAAAAGCCAGCGCGTCTTCAATCATCCGCTTGGTCGGGGGTTGCTTATTGGGACGCTGTTCTTCAATGTCATCGAATCGCAGATAGAGATGCGAGCGTGTATGGACTTGAACGAAATCGGTTGCTTCCTGACCGGAGTCCAGCATCACGATTGCGTACCACTGGTTCGGCTCGCGTTCGAGGAGATAACTCGCTGCGAGGTAACCACCGATGCGAATTTCCATGTGCTGTCCTCGTCATGATCGGGCAGGACTTGAATTCACGCCCGTCGAGAATGGGGCATCCGCCAAAAGCGCATTGAACAAGGCGCGGAACTCGGCGTCAGTTTGCCAGGCTCGCACGACATCCGCGAAAGTGGGTCCTCTGGCCCCGCGCACGTAGAAACGCAGCCCATCACAATCAGGAAGTTCTTCGCTCTGAAATGCCTACATGAGGTGCCTCCCAAATCAGAACGCAGCCTGCCGAGATTCTCATTTCCCAAACCGAACAACTCAGTTGAAACCAGACCCACACGTGCAGACATTTGGTTCGGTCGCTTCGATGTTCGAAACTTCTTCTCTCACTCACGCCAAGTTCACATTCCAGCCCCCATAAAGTCCGCCCAGTTTGTGTAGTTGTCACGTTCGTTCGGCCTTCGTGATAAATTTTGCTTCCCCCGTTGCCGATCATGCTGCGGTTCCTATACTTCGAGCGCTGCCGGACAATAGGCAGAACCTCTCCTCATCGGGTTTCGTCCGCCCGTGTGGGTGCGGACAACCGCGATGAGGCCCGCCGTGCGCGGGCAAACGGATCGAAAGGGTCGAGTCATGGTCAGTACCGGCGTACTTTCCGAAGTGGACTTTATCGAGGAACTTCGCCTTCGGCGTTGGGCGCGGGAAAATTATGTGCCTGCCGATGAGCGCGACACCGCCTGGCATCCGATCATTCTGGAAGAGATGCGCCGAAAGGATGGGGAAGTGAGCGAAGCCGTGCTCGTCGGCTGACAGCACGTGCGTTCACAATAGCCCACCCGACGCATCGGGTGGGTTATTCATTTGGTGGCTCCTCTTGTGATCAGGCAGGACGCCGGCATCACAGGCTGGGTGTCGCGCGACAGGAGGTTGCGATGGGCTTTTTCACAGGAAGGGCGAGCTTTCTTCGCTTCAAAGTGAACGGCGCAGCCCCGCGCCTGTTCGACGAAGAACACCTCGATCGATTGAAAGATCGTAAAGCCGGCCGAGCGCGGATCGCTTCCGCCGACGGCGTTGAAACCGGCTGGACCGCAGGCGAACATGTTCTCGATACCGACTTCCACCTCGCCAAGAACATCATCAACGACACCCTCACCTTCGACCTGCGGGTGGATACCGACAAGATCCCCGGCGATCTTCTCCGCGCCTACTACGCAGTGGAACTGAAAGCGCTTTCCAAGAATAACCCCAGCGGTTTCCCGAGCGCGCGTCAGAAACGCGAGGCGAAAGAAATCGCGCGCGAACGCCTCGAACAAGAGGCGAAAGACGGTCGCTACAAAAAACGGAAGTGCATCCCGGTGTTGTGGGATCGACTCACGAACGAAGTGCTCTTCGGCGCCACATCGCTGACGCAAATCGATCGGCTGTGTGGTCTGTTCGAGCAAACGTTCGGGATGGAACTGGAGTGCATCACTGCTGGCCGGCGGGCTTACCAATTAGCCGAACTTCACTCCCGCACACGGATGGTGGATGATTCCGCCCCCAGTGCGTTTGTCCCCGGCCACTCGACCGACGTCGCGTGGATCGCCGATGAGAGCAGCCGCGACTTCATCGGTAACGAGTTCTTACTCTGGCTGTGGTATTACACCGACGTTCACTCCGATACGATCAAGCTCGCGGACAAGTCCGACGTCACGATCATGCTGGCGCGGACTCTGACGCTCGAAGACCCGCGTGGGGTCACCGGTCACGAGACGATTTCCAGCGACGGCCCGACTCGACTGCCGGAAGCACGCCGCGCAATTCAAAGCGGCAAGCTTCCGCGAAAAGTTGGCCTGACCCTGGTTCGCCACAGCGAACAATACGAACTCGCACTCCACGCCGAGACGCTTGCGGTTGGCGGCGCGAAACTCCCGCCACCCGATGAAGAGGCGGATGCGCGCGGCAAGCTCGACGACCGGGCCAATCAACTTCGTTCTCTCATCGAAACGCTCGACCTGCTCTACGACGCTTTCGGCCAGAAGCGTTTCGGCAAGGAGTGGGAACAGGAACTGCAAGCGATGCAGAAATGGTTGAAACGAGAAGACCGTCGCGCGGCATAATGCACTCCCCGCTTTAGCGGGGAGTCCACAGTTGGCGCAGCGTTTGCTTCTTTTCCCTTCGTGCTGCCATTAAACAGTCAGCTGGCCGGGGCGGCTTTCACGTCTTCGCCCCCGGAGGGAAAGCATGAACGTCTCCAAATCAATCGTTGTTTTGAGTTTGCTGATTGTTGGCTTCGCGGGTGTGTATGCGGCGACCAAACCGCCGCTTGCACCGCCGGTGGACGCTATCCCGCAACCCGTGCCAAAGCCAAACCCCGATCCTCTGATGGCTCAGTTCATTGCGTGTGCCGAGGAATGTGATGCCTGTTCGCGCATCTGCACTCTGTGCGAAGCCCAGTGCATTCGGCTCATTGCCGATGGCAAGAAGGATCATGTGGAGGTAGTCCGAGCTTGCCAGGATTGCTCGGATATTTGCAAGGCAGCCGGGATGGTCACGGCGCGGAACGGCCCCCACTCGGACCTGATCTGCACGGCCTGCATCGATGCGTGCAAGCGTTGCGGCGATCTGTGCCAGAAGCACGCCGAGGATCCGATCCTGAAGCAGTGCGCCGATGAGTGCCGCCGCTGCGAGAAGACTTGCCGCGAGATGCTCAAGCAGTTCCCGCCGAAGAAGTGAAGCTGATCGCTGGGTTGCTCGTCTTCATCCCACACCGCCGCGAAGCACGTAGACCACCGACACCGCGTTAAACAGCCCATGGACAATAAACGGCACCAAAATGCCGTTGGTCCGCACCGCCAGCCAGCCCAGACCGAGCGCGAATGGGAACAGGGGTACAGGACTGGGCCACACGCCGACATGCACTATCGCGAAGAGTGCGGCGGTTGCATACACCGCTCGCACGCGTCGCGCGCCGGTGTGTGTGTAACGCCACACGATGGCCAGACCAATCGCGAGGATCGCGACGAAGATCACCGGCGCGACACGCCGATCACCCATAGCCACCGCCAGCACGAGCGTCGCAAACATCACGAACCACGGCCGCGCATCCGTAAGCGGAGACTTCGCCACGCCGGGAATCCTCATACGCCCCACGCACCACGGCAGCAGAATACCGCGAAAGAACAACTCCTCCGAGAGCGGAGCAATCACACACGCTTGGATCACGAACAGCACTTGATCGAGAACTGGCCGGTTGCCGAGCGTCGTGAGCGAGTGATGCTCCGGCGCCATGTTGTACCAAAGAGAAATCTCATTCACCACTTGGTTGAGGACCAGTATGGTGGGGGTCAGAACAAGCCACGCGAGAATCGCCAACCAAATTTTTCCGCCAAGGCTCCCGTTCCCCGCGAACGTGAGTTTCCACTTCGGGTAGAGCATCCGCGCCCCGAGCCAGAGTAGCGAGAGGGAGATTGGCAACGCGAAGAGACTGGTCCAGAGCATCCGAACGGTTGCGGCTTCTTTCAGTTGCTCCGCGGGCACATCCTTGGCTTCAGGTGATGGCAGGCTTGCGTCGTAGACTGCCTCAAAGAAGCCCCCCTTGTTGAGTATCACGTTCACCATCGTCGGCACGGCGACCGTCAACACGATGAACGCGATCGCCACCTCGAATCCGCTCCACGGCACCCGCCAGGGCTTCCAGCGCGGTAGAAACGGCTCGTCTTTCGGGCGCAGTGCCCGTGCGACGAATGCCACCGGCAGTACGCCTGTCACCACGAGCAGCCCGGAGGTTGTCATTCTCGCGGCTTCGGTCCAGAACTCAGCCGGCACGATTGATCCTTGCGTTGTATCGCCACAAGTGTGGCTCGCGAATGTTCACCACATACCTAAGATACCTCCGCACCGTCCACCGCAAAGGTACTGCCGATGCCGACCATCCTCGACCGCATCATGGAAACGAAGTGGCGCGAAATCGCCGCCGCGAAGGCCACGCTGCCGGAAACCGAACTCGAACGCCGGATTGCCGATCTACCGCCAACGCGCGACTTCCGGGCTGCGATTCGGCGTTTCGGGCAAATCACGCTCATTGCCGAAGTGAAAAAGGCTTCGCCATCGGCCGGCGTAATTCGCGCCGACTTCAATCCGGTGGCCATCGCCCGGATTTACGAAACGCACGGCGCCGCGGCGATCAGCGTGCTCACGGATGTGGAGTATTTTCAGGGGAGCTTACAGTATCTCACCGACGTGAAAGCAGCAGTGAAACTGCCGGTATTGCGGAAAGATTTCATTCTTGACCGTTATCAACTGCTCGAAGCGCGGAACGCCGGCGCCGATGCCGTATTGCTCATCGCGGAATGCTTGCCCGGCGATCGACTGCACACGCTTCATCGCGAAGCCGTCGGGCTGGGGTTGCATACGCTTGTGGAACTGCACGACGCGGAGCAATTACCCCGCGTACTTGATTGCGGAGCACCCATTATCGGCATCAACAACCGCGATCTGCGGACGTTCACGACGCGGCTCGAACACACGCTGGAATTGCTACCAAAGATCCCCGCCGACCGCACAGTCGTGAGCGAAAGCGGAATCAAGACACACGCCGATCTGCTGAAACTGGGCGCCGCCGGCGCACATGCCGTATTGGTGGGCGAATCGCTGATGCGCGCGGACGACATTGGGGTGGCGCTGGATGCGCTGAAGGCCAAGTAGCGAACCCCGCCCGCAAGGGCGGTGGGTGACGAACCCCGCCCGCAAGGGCGGTGGGTGATGAACCCCGCCCGCAAGGGCGGTGGGTGCAGTGCATGTGACCCACCGCCCTTGCGGGCGGGGTTCGCCAATTCGCCGGAGGGGGTCGTCCGCTCGTCTCCTCGCGCCAGCCGCCAGCCGCACCAGCCCCATAGTGCCAGCACCAGCAAGGTGGTGGTGGGGTAGTTGATGCCGGTATCGGCCTTCAGCCGCGGAATCTTCGCGTTGGTGCTGCCATCGGTAGCGGGTGTCGCGTAGTAGCGAATGCCGACGGTGGCCTCGAGTTCCATTCCACTGAGTGAATTCTCCATCAGGAACAGCGCCATCACGATCGTCAACGGGAAGGAACTGACGTAGCCGAGCAGCCGCGCGCCGAGTGGTTTTGGTGGCGATATGGCGGAAGGAAATTCCCGCTCGGCGGGTAGAACGGAAGTTATCGACTCCGATTGTTGTGCGGCTGGATTAATTGCAAATGGCTTCGCACGGAAGAACGGCCTGGGATCGGCGAAGAGTACCGCGAGCGCGATGAAGGAGATCAACTCGTCGTAATACATGAAGTGGAAGCATGTCAGATATGCGCCCAGGAAAAGAAATCCCGCCCCAAGGCCGGTTGGCCTGGCGCGGTCGGCACGCAGCAGGTAGATGAGCACCGTCGGGATGAAGACCGCGCCCCACAGGCCCCACGCCAGCGCGTTCGTGAGCGGAGTATCGCGTTCGGCTTCCGGCTTCGTGAAGTCGATCAAGAAACGCCGAGGAATGCCCTGTAAATCCCGACTGAGATGAATCCAGTTGGTGTTCACCTTGTAGAGTGCAGACGCTTCTCCTCCAATCTGGAGCCATTCAAACCAACTGTGGAGACCCACAAAGGGGAGTGTGAGCGCTCCGAGAACCGCGCCGGTCAACACCATCACGAGACAGAAACGCCAGCGCCGCATGAGAAACGGAACGAGGAAGAACGCGGCGGCCCACACCGGTTTGAACGCGAACAGCCCCCAGACCATTCCGCCGGCGATGTTGTAACCGCGACTGGCCAGCGCCCAACCCCAGATCACGATGCACAGCGAGATAGTTGGGTTCTGGCCGAGGTCCAGACCCCCGCGCAGTCCAGGATAAATGAAAATGCCAAGCGTTGCCACCGACCACCAGATGCGCCCGCGGGTGAGGACCTTCACGCCCAACCCCGTGAATGGAACAAGCAAAGCACAGAAGATTTGAAAGATGTGATACGCCTGCTGTGGGCGGTCGATCATCCCGATGGGAGCGTAGAAGAGCGCATGAACCGGCGGATAGAGCGGCCCGCCGATGACCGGCTCATTCACTTTGGCAACAACGTCCGGCGTAACGGTATCGGCAGCCGCTTTTTCCAGCGCAACTGCGAGGAGAGGATTTCCCATTGGCGCCTGTGCAAACGGAGCGGCCACAGACCCACCCACCTGCTTCCACTCTTTCACGGGTTCCTTTTCGCCGCCCATGAACCAGTTCATGAGATTCGTTGTGTCGTGCTGCAAGTCTTCGTCGGGTCGGGCCTGTGTACGCCAATGACGCGGTAGCGGGGATTCGTACTGTTGAAGTGGCGATTCGTCGCTCACGGGAAATGAGTCGTGGAGAACCTGCCATTGCCGTTGCCGGTGGTAGAGTTCGCGGCCGTTACCGGTCGCGATCATCCGGCCCATCACCCACTGTCCGCCAAAGTCGATTTGCGCGTGCCCTGCGTTGCCGTCGGCACGCTGACGCTCCGGAGTGAGATAGGCGGGGACATCGAACCAGTGCACCGCGCGATATGTGAACGCGACCCCGCAACTGATCGCCGCGATCCAGATCACCACGGCGATGGTCCACGAATGCCCAATCCAGGCCCAGAATTGCCGCGGGATGACGTAGTCGCCGGACTGTGGGGAGGAAGGAGAAGTCACGCGGTCGGCCACTCGCCAGTGAATACCTCGGTGGCTGGCCCCGTCATATAGACGCAGTTATCCGTCTCGGACCATTCCAGTTCGAGATCACCGCCGGGGAGGTGGGCCAGCAACTTCCGACTCGTGTTGCCAGTCAGCATGCCCGCGACGCATACTGAGCATGCGCCCGTGCCGCACGCCAACGTAATGCCGCTCCCGCGCTCCCAGGTCCGCATCGTTACTTCGTTTGGCGAATGCACCTTCACGAAGTGGGCATTCACGCGGCGCGGGAAAGCGTCGTGGTGTTCGATCTTCGGTCCCAATTCCGCTACCAGATCGCGTTCGTTGGTGCGGAAAAATTCGTCGCCGACGTAGAGCACCGCATGCGGGTTGCCCATTGAAACGCACGTGGCTTCAAAGCTCGCCCCGCCAGCCACGAGCTTGGCGTTCACAGGCGGATTGCCCGGCAGAGTCGTCGGAATCTTCGCTGATTCGAGAATCGGTTCGCCCATATTCACCCGCACGCGAACTGCCTTGCTGTCTTTCACTTCCAGATCGACCGTCAGTACACCGCGGCCGGTTTCGATCTTCAGTTGCGGTTTGGTCGCGATGCCGTGATCGTGAACAAACTTCGCTACACACCGCAACCCGTTACCGCACATCTCGGATTCGGAGCCGTCGGCGTTGAACATCCTCATGCGGGCATCGGCCCGCTCGCTGGGGCAGATCAGGATGAGGCCATCGGACCCAACGCCAAAATGGCGATCGCTGATGACTTGCGCGAGTGCAACGGGATCGGCGGGCGGACGAGCACGCACACAATCGACGTACACGTAGTCGTTGCCGATACCGTGCATCTTGGTGAATCGCATGACGAAACCTCGACAAACCAAGAACCGCGGAAAAAGCTGGGATCAACCACAGAGACACAGAGTTCACAGAGGAAGACCAGCACAGAGAAAGACACAAAAAGAAGAGTTTTGACAGGATTAAAGGATGAAACCGGATCAAAAATCCATCGAGTTGATCCTGTTATCCTGTCTTCCTCTCTGCCTTTTGTCTTTAACTCTGTGCTCTCTGTGTCTCTGTGGTTAGCCCTGTTTTCTGGGTTCTATGTCTGATTCTAAATGCGCTGGGTTACGACGAACAGTATCGATCACGGTTAGAATTACTTGATGGCCGATGCGAAGCCAAAAACGCGAACCGTGCGTATTGCGCGCCCGCCAAACGAGTATGGCGTTGGGGTGTTTTGCATCGAGACGGATGGGAAGTGTCAGTTCTACACATTCCGCGAAATTCGTTGCGACATCGGTGGGCGCGGATTCGCGGTTCACCGGCTGGGGCAGGGGGAATTGTATCACGTGCGGGTCGGCGTTCCGGAAGATACATCCTGCGAGTGCATGGGCTTTTTGCGCTGGGGAAAGTGCAAGCACACCGCGGCGCTGGCGGCCCTCATCAAGAAGCGAGAATTGTGAAGGCAGCAGGCGAGAAAGAAAAGCAAAGAGGAGCCGCAGATGACGCAGATAAACTCAGATTAAAGACAGAAGACCGATCAGAAGAGTTTGGACAGGATTACAGGATCAACACGAGCCTGGATTTCAATCCCATCCTGTAATCCTGTCTCAACTCTTTTCTGTCTTTAATCTGAGTTTATCTGCGTCATCTGCGGCTCCTCTTTTCTTCTATCCTACCCGCCTCCCAACCATTCCCCGATCTTCGTCTCCAACTCCTCCACGAACTGACTCCGCGGCAGCACGCGATCACAGCCGGCTTGCCGCGCTGCGCGGAGCGTCGCGGCTTCAACGTGTGAGCCATAGGCAATCACCCGCGGCATCGTTGGGCATGCTTCCCTGAGTTCGGCCAGCAGCGCGGGGAGATTGAGACCGGGATTGTGGACGTCGAGGATGATGCCCGCCGGTGAGTTCGTGCGGGCAGCGGTAACAAGATCAACTGCGGAGCGTACCATGCGGACACTCAGTCCCACGGCCCGCGCTGCGCCCGATACGCGGCTGAAAAAAATCAGGTCATCGCAGAGCATCAGTCCGCACGGCGCAGCTCCCTGGCTCACTTTTTCTCCCCCAGGCCCTTTGCTTCGAGCGTCATGTCGATCGCTTTCTGAAGCCCCTGGTCGAATTTCTTGTCCACGAAATTCATGATGAGAGCACTTCGCAGTCTCGGTCCGAAATCCTGCGGGAAATCGGCCGATTTCGAGATATGGACATAGAGCGTCGCGGGGGTCTTGCTCACGATGATGTACACGCCGTTGAGCTTCAGTTCCTTCGACCGCGCATCGGTGTAGTCGCTGTAGTATTTTTCCCGTTCAGGGGCCTTCATCGCCTTGAGTTTCTCGACATCGGCCTTTGGCAGCGACTCGACCGTTTCGATGAGGAAATCGACGCCCTTTTGCTTGAGCAATTTCTCCGCGGCCGGGGTGACTTTTTTCCACTCCTCTTCGCTGAAGAACTTCCCTTCGTCCTTGCTCTCAAGTGGCTTCTCACGAGCCGGCTTCGGCGCGGTGGGCTTTGCGGAAGTCGCAGACGTATCGGAATGGAGCAACTGCACCGACCGGCGGTTGATGAGCCGCTTCACTTCGGAGAGATCGACAAAGATGGAGAGCGATTGGGCATCCAGCGCCGCGCCCTGCGTGACACCGACAAGCTGCCCCTTATCGTTGACCAGTGGGCCACCGCTATCGCCGGGATTGGTGGGTGAATCGGTCTCGATCACCTTGGCCTGGAACGACGCCGTGGTCTTTTCGTCGAGTTTCGCTTTCCACTTCTTGCCGTAAACTTGCCGCACCTTACCGGGTGTATAGACCCACAGCGCGCCACTCCTGCCGGGGTTGCCGATGGAGTGAACCGTCTGACCGGGATCGGGACTTTCCGCCGCCAGCGGCAACTCCGGCACTCCATCGGGCACGCGATCCACGCGAATCAGTGCGAGGTCGGCTTGCTTGTCCAGTTCCACCACTTCGCCGGGAATGCCGAGCTTGTCGCGGTCGAGGTAATACTTCTTCTCGGAAATCGGCTTCTTGTCCCGGAAGACCGGGAAATAGACCGTGGCTTTCTTCACGTTGCCGACAACGTGGTAGTTCGTCAGCACGAGCCGCCGGCCCTTATCGACAAGTGACCCGCTACCGGTCACCGACTGCCGACCGTGATCGGAGTGAACCCAGACCGTGGAGCGGACAACCTTCTGGTAAACCGATGCTCCAGCATCGACCGGCTCTTGCGCAAAGGCGGCCGGCGTAAACGAGACGGCAAGCAGGCAGGCGAAGAGTGTACGGCGCATGGACACCTCACGGGGGCGGATTGCAGTGCGAGTAATTCTACGCTGCCGGAACGAAGCAAAATAGTGGGTAGAGGGCGAACCCCGCCCGCAAGGGCGGCGGGTGGCAAGAGCCGTGTACACCCACCGCCCTTGCGGGCGGGGTTCGCCTGGCCCTCTGTGTAATTCGAAACTCCTCTGGCGTCATTTCCCGGATTTGCCTATTAGCCCGCTCCCCCGAAAAGCCACAACTGCTGTTTGAAAGGCTTTTCCCGATTTGAGGGAGTGAGCATGAAGCACGTTCGGTTTCCGCTCGCGATGGTCATTGTCGCCGCGATGGGCGTTCCTGCTGTCGCGCAACCGGCGGTGGCCTTTACCGATGCTGGCCTGCACGCGATTCAGTTCGTGGACGCGCAAGAGGGCTGGGCCTGCGGCGACGACGGCGCGATCTGGCACTCAATTGATGGCGGTAAGACGTGGGAGCGACAGAAAACCGGTACGCGAGCCAGTCTGCACGGACTTCACTTCGTCAATCCGTATCTCGGCTGGGCCGTCGGGCGAACGGATGCACCCAACGGCACTTCCATCGGCGTGATGTTGAAAACCACCGATGGTGGGCTGAAGTGGGAAGAAGTGGGCATGAATGTGATGCCCGGCCTGCATGCGGTGAAGTTCTTTGACGAGAACAACGGCTTCGTTTGCGGCGATGGCTCCGATGCCTTCCCAACAGGCATGTTCGTAACGGGCGATGGCGGTGTGCAATGGAAACCCGTGCAGGGGCCAAAGTTGCCGTCGTGCCGCGGCGTGGAGATCGTTCGTTTCTCGAAGCTCGGCGTCGCGGATATTCTCGTTGCGGGTGCTTGGGGCAAACTCGGCACCATGCAGGGGCAATGGGCGATTATGGGTCCCGAGCGGGGACTCAGACAGGCGGCGGACGGGCGCCTCAGCGGGGGCAACTACCACGAAGGCGAATTGGACCCGCTGGCGGGGCGGAGGGTTCACGGTGTTACGTGTTCCAAGAGTGCGAGTGAGAAGCCTGCGTGCTTCGCGGCCTGTGATGGCGGCGCGGTGCTCACCAGCAGCGATGGCGGGAAAACCTGGGGCTTCGTGAACCTCGGTCTGCCGGCTGCCGTGCTGGAGTCGTGCGATTTCCGCTGTGTGGCGTCGGTCGGGAATCATGTTTGGGTGGCGGGTCGGCCCGGCGGATCCGTGCTGCACAGTGCGGATCTCGGCAAGACATGGGAAGTGCAGAAAACGGACCTTCGCGTTCCCGTCAATGGCATGCAGTTTCTTGACGAAAAGACCGGCTGGCTCGTTGGCGACTTCGGCTGCATTCTCGGCACCACCGATAGCGGTAAAACCTGGAAAGTGCTCCAGACAGGCGGGCAGAGTGCCGCGCTGCTCTGTCTGCACGCCAACGGCAAAAGCACGCCGATGGATGTGGTGTCGCTGCTCGGCGCGGCCGATGGCTACCTGTGTGCCACCACTAGCTTGATGAGTGCGGATCCGGCCACGGCCAATCCACGCCACGCGAGTGACGATTTCCGACTGCGCAACGCCATGCGACTCGCTGGAGGCGCGACCGGGGAAAGCGGCTGGGCTTTCCCACTGTCCGCGCACGCCGCCGGCCTTCCACCGCGTGAACTACTCGCCACATGGAACCGCGCTCACGGCGGCAAGGCGAACGAACAACTGCTCCGGCAAGCAGTCCTTGCCATTCGCATGTGGCAGCCGGAAGTGATTGTGTGCGATGTGTACGCGAGCAACGCCGCGCCGGCCGATGCACTCGTGCTCAACGCCGCGAAGGAAGCATTCAAGCAAGCCGCCGATCCAAATTGCTTCCCGGAACAAATCACTACTCTCGGCCTGAAACCGTGGGAAGCGAAGAAGCTTTACGCTCTGGCAATCGATCCCAAAACCGCGGCGGTGAAGCTCGATCAGAGCATCTTTAACGCGAAGCTCAACGACACGCCCAAGGACTACGCCGAGCCAGCAACGCGCGTTCTCGCGGGCGATTCCGCGATTACCGACCGTCGCTGCTTCGTGCTGGTCACGCACCGTCTGCAAGGCGCGGAAACGCATACCACTCTGATGGGCGGCATTACTCCTCTCGCGCCTGGCGGAACCTCTCGCCGCGCTGCAACGACGTCTTACCTCGACCCGGCAATGGCCAAGGAGAAGGAGAAAGCGGTTCATCTTCGCCGCAACGTCGAAGCGCTGGCCAGTTTCCCGGACACTGAACTCGGCGGACCAGACAAACTGATGGCTTCGCTCAACACCGAACTGAAGAAGATGCCGGACGATGTCGCAGCTCGGACGGCGTATTCAGTAGGAATGCGGCTCGTACGCGACGGCAAGTGGACCGAAGCCCGTGAGGTGTTCGGCATGATCGCGATTCACTACCCGGGCCACCCGCTTGCTGTGGAAGCGTTCCGCTGGCTGGCGCGCTATCACGCCAGCACCGAAGCACGCCGGCGAAACGAGATTCAACAAAAACTGTCGCTCAAGAACGTGGCGTTTGAGGGCAACGGCGGCGGCAAGATCACGCCAGCCAGCGGGAGTTCTTCCACCATTGGCAACCCGGCCGTATTCGAGGATCACTACAAGTTCCACAGTCCGGACATGATCTTCAAGTGGCACGCGGCGTGCCTGGAACTGGAACCGAAGCTCGCGGGCTTCGGCCCGGTGTATAGCCGCGACCCCGCCGCGTGGTTGTGCTTCCTCGCTGCCCGGCGGCAGATCGGCAAGTTCACCGAGGCAGACTCGTTTGTTGCCGAGTACTTCAAGCAAACGCCGGGCGCAGCGACGATGGCGCCGGGTATCGATCCGTGGCGAGACTGCCTCGCGGCGGAGCTGTGGTATACCAACCGCAATGCGATGCCGATGCCTGCCAAACCGTTTGGCGTTTGCAAACTCACCGAGAGTCGGCCGCTTCTCGACGGCAAACTCGACGACGAGTGCTGGAAGAACGCCAAGACTTTGGAACTCAAAGTCGCGACCTCGGCAGGTGATAAGCCGGAGGAGGGGAAGACATTTGGCACGCAGTACAAGACCGAGAGCATGTTCAGTTACGACGACCGCTATCTCTACATCGCGGTGAAGTGTGCCCACCCGGCGGACAAGAAAGTGGAACCGGCCGCGAAGCGCACTCGCGACGCCGATCTCGCCGGCCACGATCGCGTGGACATTCTCATCGATCTCGATCGCGACTATCAGACGTACTACCGCTTCCAGATCGATCACCGCGGCTGCCTGGCCGAAGACTGCTGGGGCGACAAGACGTGGAACCCGAAGTATCACGTCGCGTTCCAGTCTACCGACGCCGGCTGGACGGCGGAGATCGCGATTCCGCTCGTGGAACTGACCGGCGACCGGCCCGCCCACGGCAAGACCTGGGCCGTGAACGTCTCCCGCGTGGTGCCCGGAATGGGACTGCAAACGTGGAGCGGACCGGCCGACAACGATCCGCGACCCGAAGGGATGGGGCTATTGCAATTCCGGGCGGATAAGTAGCGGGTAGTTGTTTAGCGACCCTCCCGGCGCCCGGTGCAGTTAAACAGCGGCTGATGGGGTGTTCCAACACCGGTGGTCACCGCGAGAACGCGGGGAGGTAGTCGTTATCGAGTTGGAGCATCACCAGCGCCAGGGCGGTGGGTGGGCGGGACCGTAATAGGAGTCGCGCCAACTCCCGTCGCGCTGTGGCTGTGGTCCTCGTACCCGCCGCCTTGCTTGGGGGCGAAGGTCCATCCCCCGCGGCTCGTCTGGCAGTTCACCGCGAACGTGACCATGCGCTCCAATAGTCGGCCGATCCGTTTGCGGCGCTCGCCGTCGTCATCGACCTCGTGGACGCACGCCAGGAACAGCATCGCGCTGGCATCCCAGCTCATGTAGTGGTCGGGCGCGTAGTCCGCGTATCCGGCCTTCCCGTTCGGCAGCACGTGCTTTTCCATCCACGCCAGCGCGCCGCGAAACTCCTGCGTGTACCGGCCACGCGAAACGAACACCGGGCGCGAGGTTTCGAGCGGCGCGGCGTAGAGCGAACGACTCGCTGACCGGGGTCATTGAATCGTGTCCCCTCTGGCACCCGTTATCTCTGGTCGCCGCCCCGTTTGCTACGATGGCGGCATGGACGAACCCGCGTGTCCCGGCTGTCGGGATCTCCAGCGTGTCGCCGAACTCGAAGCTCAGGTCGCCGCACTGACCCGGAAGCTCGACGAGGCCCTGCGCGCCGCCAAGCGGCAGGCCGCACCGTTCCGCAAGGGCCCGCCGAAGCCCGACCCGAAGACGCCCGGCCGCAAGTCGGGTGACACCCACGGCAAGCACGGCCACCGTCCACCGCCACCACCGGAAGAGGTCGCCGAATGCCACGAGGCGCATCTGCCCGACGCGTGCCCGCACTGCCGGGGCCGCCTCGTCGAGACCGGCACGGTGATGGCCCGCTAAATCAAGTCCGCCGGGGGTGTTGGGTGGTGGACCTTGTAATCGGCAACGGTTGAAACGGAGGGATAAGAATGACGGAAGAGAGGTGGTTGAGTTCGACCGACCAGTTCTCGTTGTTGGGTTACGCACACCGGCAGGGCCGGGTTCGAAAGGTTCGTCTGTACTCGTGCGCGTGCTGTCGAGCCGCCAACCAACTCCATCAAAATGCCTGGGTACGAAAGGCCATCGAGCGAGGAGAATCTTACGCGGACGGTGAATTGGCAGACAGCACAATCGAACGCTGGCGTCGAGAAGCCGAGAAGCTGTGGGTGTCCGTGAGGGGCTTCGAGCCGTTACCGCACATCGCGGCGGTTTATCTCGCTGTCGAGGACGCCTGCCGTCACACAACGGACGGCCATTATCGATGGGCCTGGAAGCGCCTCAGCTCACGTCCCGAAAGTATGGGACAGCACTCGGAGGCCAATGTCGAAGCTATCCTCCTGCCGCTCCTCCGCGACATCTTCGGTAACCCGTTCCGCCCCGTTGTGTTCGATCCCGAATGGCGCACATCCGCAGCCGTCGCGCTGGCGGTGCAGATGTACGACTCCCGCGACTTCGGCACGATGCCCATCCTGGCGGACGCGTTGCAAGACGCGGGTTGCGACTCCGCCGACATCCTCGACCACTGCCGGGAGCCGGGGCCACATGTGCGAGGGTGCTGGGTGGTGGATTTGGTGCTCGGGAAAGAGTGACCGGCGACTATACGGATTAACGGTTCGGTGATTGAGATGCGGCAGAGATCAACGCGCTAAACAAGTACCAGTAGCTGAGGGTTGTTCAAGTGATAGGAGGTCTGCATGTGCCGTGGCTCGATGGCACATGCAGACCTCGTGTTAATTTCAAAGCCGCTCCGCGCATTTGCGGTTTAAATACCGTACCAGCACAGCGGCATGAGCGAGTGGCTGGTCGGGGTTATTGGGGTCGCCGTTGTCGCCTACATCGTGAAAGTGCTGTGTGATCCCAGCGAACGCCGCGTCGATGAACGCCTGAATCAAGTCCGGGGCGATGCGATTCTCCAGCACCCATTCATATGCTGGCGCGTAGATTAACCGCCGCGCTTCCACGATGCCCAACTCTTTCTTGCCGAAGAGATGGCCTGACGGCTTTCCACCTCGTTTCGCGCCCGGACCGCGGAAGTACCGTGGCGCGGTCTGGCCGCGAATCACTTTCAGTCCCTGCCAGACACCCTCAACCGTGTCACTCGTCTCGCCGGGCCTTCCGGGTATCGGAACGCCCCCATGAACCCACATCGGACTGAGTTCGCAATATGGCGGTTCTCCGTAACTGCTCACGTCGTACACGACGCTGCCCGGAGGCAGGTTCTCGACATGATAACGGGGAACGAAGACGCAACGGGCAAAGTCGGGTTTGCGTGTCATGGCGAACCTCCACCACCAGACAAGCGGTCAAGTGGGAAGGTTCGCCGTTTGAGGAGACGCGTCGCGATGTGGCAAAAAAACGGTATTTGTTCGTAGTGACCGGCTGAAGCCGGTCGGAACGGACAGCGTTCCTCTCGCTGCAAACGGCGTGATTGTATTTTTGTAGCCAATCCAATCGGGATGCTGCGCATCCCATTTGACGCTTTGCGTCAATGACCCGCTAAAGCAGGTCACTACGAACAAATACCCCGACCCTCGGCAAGCGGCACCTACCCGGACATCACCCCTTCGGATACACTGCGATCTCGCTACCCATCGCAAAGACCACACTCGCAGGTTGCACGCCGTTCATCGGCGCCCACTCCGGGCCGTAGAGCAGCGCCCAATCGACATCGAAAGCAAACTCTCGCAGCGGATAGACATCCCACTCCGGGTGGTTCACTTCGTAACGGATGACCTTTCCGCGGCGGCTTGTGCCGAAGCCCCACGAATGCTCCTTGAACCAGTGTTCGAGGCTTTCAGGCGCGGGGCGGAGCGATGGCTTTCCACCTACCGCGTGGAGTGAATGAATACGACCACCCCACTGCACCGTATAAGTCGCGGTCAGCGTGTCCGATGCGTCTTTCACCTCCATCAACATACGCGCTGATCGATACGGTTCGTTGTAGAGCACGCGGGCGATGGTCGCGACCGTCCATTGCGGAACGAACTCTCGCACGAAACAGACCCCGCGATGTCCTTCGTGATTCACATAGAAGCGAAGGTTCCACTCCGGGAAGTTGCGGAAGCCCGGCCAACCGATCCCCAGCACACGCGTACCGAGAAACTGAAAGCCAACCAGACTGCCCCAGCATGCGCCATCGCGGCGGTCGAGCGTACAACCCGGCGGTACCAGGGGTTGAAGCAGTTCCTCGGGAATCGCGAAGTTCGCGAGGATGAGGTTACACCAGCGAGCCGTGAGGAATTTTCGGCGCATAAGATGGGCCTGAAAAAGCAGCCGCGGATCTACGCGGAAAAACGCAGATCAAGGAGAAAACCGATCGAGAGCAAGACGGGATAACAGGATCAACGAGATCGGCGTATCGAATATCGATACAAAGCACGCTGGACGAGTCGGTTCTGTTTAGCTCGCTGCTTTGCAGCAGGGCGATGTTGCGTCGCCCGAGCGTTTACCCTGGCACACTCCGCGAGGAAGGCTGTTCCAGCACCGCTTTCGGTCCGCAGCGCTGTGCGCACGGTCCGGTCTGGGACAACCTCGCCAATCGCGGTTCCGGACCGTGCGCACAGCGCTGCGGACCGGCGTTGCCGTGAGCCTTCCACACCACAGGATGAGAAGTAGACCGAACCGACTCGTCAGCGAAGCCCGCGAGGTTCACTCGCGGGCTTCGTCGTTCAGGATAGGGAGTGGCTCACTCCGTTCGCGCAGGATGCGATCGACGAGTAACACGAGTTGTTGTGGGTCCACCGGCTTCGTGATGAAATCGTACGCGCCCAATCGCATCGCCTCCACGGCTTCCTTCACCGAACCGTGCCCGGTAATGATCACGACCGCGCACGGTAGTTGCCGCTCTTTCACTTCGCGGAGCAAACGCATGCCGCTGGCCTTGGGCATCCGCAGATCGGTAATCACCAACGCATATTCCTTTGCGTCGAGCTTCTCCATCGCCTGCATGCCATCCTCAACCGCATCCACTTCGGTGTGCGGTACACCAAGCAGGAGAAGCTCTTGCAGCGACTGCCGGCAATCTTCGAGGTCTTCGACAACGAGGACACGCCGCGAACAGGTGGGCATGGCTGCACTCCGGGTCAATAGTGATCTTTGGGCGATAAAAACAGAGTGCTTCAGCACACCGCGTACCAGCGCGATCATTTCTTCCGAATCACCACCGGCGTCGTGTTCTTTTGCGGCTTGCCGGGCGTGCTCCGGCCGTCGTCCACCTGCTTCTGAAGTTGCTTCGTGAGCCGTGCCACCACTTCCGTCTGCTCAGCCGCGAGGTTCGTTTTCTCGCCGATGTCCTTCTCCAGATCGAACAGTTGCACGGCGGGCGCATCGGCCGGTTCCTTGCCCGGCCGCGGCTCGCTCCAACCGCCGGAACCGGGGCAAAGACAGAGTTTCCACTTCCCATCGCGGATTGCAAACGAGCCATTCACCGAGTGAACGATGAGACTGTCGCGAATCGGCCCGTCCTTCACGCCCAGCGCCGGCAACAAACTCATGCTGTCTTCACCCACGTCGTCGGGGAGTTTCACGCCAATCACGTCAGCACAGGTGGCGAGAATATCGGTGTGAATCACGGGTGACGCACACTTCGCTTTTGCCTTCACTTTGTCCGGCCAGCGGACAACGAACGGCACGTGATGCCCGCCCTCGTAGATGTCGGCCTTGTATCCGCGGAAGTGATAGTTCGGATTGTGGCCGATCTTGGCGAGCGTCGGGAAGTCGGCGGAAGGCGAGCAGCCGTTATCGCTCGTGAAGATGACCAGCGTATTCTCTTCGAGGTTGTGCTTCTTGAGCGCGGCCAGCACTTCGCCGACGGCGGCGTCGGTCGCCATCACGAAATCCATGTACGGCGCATCGAAGCCGCTTTTCTTCTGCCAGTCTTTCTTGGGCAGAATCGGCGTGTGTGGCGAAGTCAGCGGCAGATAGAGGAAAAACGGCTTCTGTGCTTTCGCCCGCTCATCGATGTACGCCACGGCTTTTCTCGTCAACTCCGGCAGCACGTTTTCCGCATCAAAGTCAGGAGCGGTTGGCCCTTTGCGTGTGCGTCCGCCTTTCTCCTTGCCGAGCATCATCGCGAAGTCGCGGTCTTCAGTCGGGTTCGCAAGAACGCGGTCGTTCTCGATGAACGTGTACGGCACCATGTCGAGCGACGCCGAGATGCCGAAGTAGTAATCGAATCCCACTGAGTTGGGGCCATTCTTGATGGGCTTGTCGTATTCGACATTAAAGACCTGCCCTCGCGGCTCGATGTTGAGTTCGGTGACCTGCTTGCCGGGCTTGAGTTGCCAGTCCATGCCGAGGTGCCATTTGCCGATACAGGCGGTGTGATAGCCGTTGTCCTTCAGCAACTGCGCAACCGTGAGCCGGTTAGGTTCGATGAGGCGCGGACTGAGTCCGCCCAGAACACCACTCTTGAGTTTGCTTCGCCACGCATAGCGGCCGGTAATGAGCCCATATCGCGTCGGAGAGCAAACCGCGCTCGGCGAGTGCGCATCGGTGAACATCGTGCCTGCATCCGCGAGCGCATCGATATTCGGCGTGGGGATTTTGCCCGCGGGGTTGAATCGCTGCACATCGCCGTAACCCAAATCATCCGCCAGGATGACGACGATGTTGGGTTTCTCAGCGGCAAGTACGGGGGTAGCAACGAGAAGGAGCGCGCAGAGAGAAAGGGAGAGGCGCATGGGTGTGGTCCTCTTGTGGCGCAAGCATCTGACCTGCCAAATCTACCAAGCAGGTCGGGTGCTTGCACCCAAGAAAGACCGCCCCTGATACAGGATCCGGGAGGTAGTCTGGTTCTCGGTGTGTTTTCAGAGTGGTCCTCGCGGAGCGAGCGGTCCACTCATACAGGAACCCGATGAGACTGTCGCATTTAACGAGCCGTTCCCTTGCGAGTAGTTTCAAGGTGTGTGTGGTGTTCAGTTGTTTTCAGCCCCGGCAGGGGCGTCAGATGTTAGCCCAGGGTGAAGCGCAGCCGAAGGCCAGCGAAACCCTGGGAAGACTGTCGGGCTCCATGCTCGTGTCGTGCGTTGTCCCAGGGTTGCGCTAGCGCTTCACCCTGGGCTAACATCTGTCGCCCCTGCCGGGGCTGAAAACTACCAAAGGCAACACCTGGAAACTACTGGCCAGGGAGCGGGCAGCGATTCCCGCACCCTGGCGAGAGATGAGAACCCGGCCTGCCGTGTTCTCATCTACTCCAGCGACGCGGCTCGTTCAGCAATGTGACACTTCCAGCGGCTTCATGTATCAGATCTGAAAACACTACTTCTTCTTGTCTTCGGCCAGGATCGCAACGATCTCGCTGTGGAGGTCATCGAGGTGGGCGATCGTGGTGGGGTCGGTTGCCTTCTTCTTCGCCGCTTCCAGTTGCACGGCGAGCTTGGCCAGTGACACCCGCGCTACCGCTCGCAGTTCGCCCGGCGTTCGGGTGGTGGTGACGCTGCCCATCCCCGTTCCACTCGACGCCGGCTGGAACTCGGCCTTCAGGATATCCAGATAGGCACGCTGAAGTTGCCGACGTAGCGGATCGATCTTGGGCGTACCCGCCTTCAATTCCGAGAACAGCCCGTCTTGCAGGTCGGCGACCAGTTCCACCGCGGTGTAGGCCTTGTCGGGCGCGAGCAGTTCCGCGTCGGCCAGTTGTGCCAGCCGGTTAGCGTTCAAGAGACTGACGAGCAATGACCGCTGCTGCTGGGCAATGTCCGCATACGCGCCTTTGAACTTGAACTGATTAATCAAGCCGGGAGTGAGCAACTTCGTTGGTGTGGTGAAGGCGTTATCCAGAAGGAATTTCACTGCTTCCTTTTGTTTGTCTTTCGACACGCGCACGAACGCCTCGCCACCGCGGCCACCCAAGGTGCGATACTCCATCACTCCGCCCACCTGTTTCACAACGGCATTAAACCACCGTGCCCGGTGACTGAGGATCTCTTGATACACTTCTTCGAGGAGCGCAAAGTCCTCGCCTTTCGTGGTGGTTGCCGCGAGAAGCAGATCGGTCACGCGGTCGAGATTCTTCAGCCCGCATGCGGTGACCTGGATTCGATCGATCCCGATGTTTTCGGTGAGTACGGTAGGATCGACTCGCGCAGGATCGTCCTCGCCGCCAAAGCGGAGGAACGGATGATCCAGTTGTTTCGACGCCCATTCATCGAGTGTCTTGCGCTCGTCGTCGGACGATTTGGCGTCCGGAATGGACTTGTAGCCCCATTCGATCGCGAAATAGTCATATGGCCCGATCTTCGGCAGGAGGTGCTTCGGGTTCACCTTGTCTTCTGGCTGTGCGACGTAGTTGCAGCGGCCGTACGACATAATTGACGCGACGCTGCCGTATTCCTCGCAGAACTTCGGATCGCGAAGCTGGCTGACGGAGAATGCCTGGCTCGCACGGTGGTTGTGCCGCAGGCCGAGCGTGTGGCCAATCTCGTGCGCGCAGACGTATCGCATCATCGCGCCGATGGTGTCGTCCGGCAGCGGGAATTTGCGTGCCTTCTCATCCACCGCGCCACACTGAATGAAGTACCAGATTTGCGAAGTCTTCACGATGTCGTGCCAGAAGACGACGTGCGCGGAGATCACTTCACCAGAACGCGGATCGGAGACGTGTGGACCCATCGCGTTCTGGACCGGCTCGGCGACCCACCGGATCACGTTGTAGCGGGCGTCTTCCGGATCCCAGTTCGGGTCTTCCGCCCGGCTCGGCGCTTCCTTACACACAATCGCATTCTTGAAACCCGCCTTCTCGAATACCGGTGCCCAATCTTCCACACCCTGCTTCATGTACGGCCGCCACTTCTCGGGGATTTCCTTCGAGAGATAGAAGACGATCGGCTTCACCACTTCGCTAACCGCAGCCTTCGGATCTTTCTTCTCCAGCCGGAATCGCGTGATGTATTCGCGCGGAACTGCCCAGTGGTTGGGGTGCGAATAGTCGGTGAATTCATCCGTGAAGTACCCTACACGCGGATCGGCCAGACGACCCTGCATCGGTGTTTCGGGAAGAATCACGAGGCTGTGGTGAACCAGTGCCGTCACGCTCTTGGGTCCGCTCCCGCGGCCAAGGGAGCCGAATGGTGAGGCCGGGCCGCCCGCACGGAAGGTCAGGGTGGCACGGACTTCGATGTTGGTCGGGAACGCCTTCACTTCGGACAGATACGACCGCGACGGATCGACGCTCGCGCCCGCCCCGGCCCCGGATGCCCGCTGAATCGGCAAATCCGCGATGCCGAAAATGAAGGTGTCCGACACGTTGATGACTGCGGAGCGGTCCTTGCCTTCGCACTCCACGTTGAACGCCGCGATGATCGAGTCCGTCGAGGACGCTTCCACAGCAGATTGGACCGCTTTGCCATTGGAGCGTTTCGCGAAGCCGGCTTTCCACAAGTAGATTTTCTTCCCGCGTCGCTCGAACTTCAGAACCGCGTTCCCGAGCGAAGCGCCACCCCAGCTTCCGAACATGCCGCCGCCGGGCCCCTTCGCCACTTCCGCCTGCCAGAGGAACAACCGGCCGAGTTTGTCTTGTGGAATCTCGAAGTACAGCTTGTCGTCATGCTGGTGAACCGCGAACACGCCCGGTTGCGTTTTGAACTCGTCGGTGATGACATCGTCGTACTTCTTCAGCTCGTCGGCTTTCGAACTGCCTTTCGAGCCCTTCTTTGTGACCGGCGGTTGTTTGGCGACCGCCGGCGGTGTGGCGAATGAAGTGAGGGAAATGAGCGCGGCCAACAAGCCAGCGCCCAGCGCAAAGCGGGTACGCATAAAGGCACCAGAGGGGAAAATCAGGTTGGGAGAACTGGGTGTATCTTACCGCCTGGGCAAGAAAAAGGGGTGGTATCAGTCGAAAAGTTACCATCGTTCAGACGTTACAATCGGAAGCCAATACTGGAGAGTCCGATTCTCGATCCTCTCGCTACGACCCGACACTTTCGTTTCAATTCCATAGCCAGGGAACATTGGGTCAAAGTCCATCGGCGAGGCGCGTGGTAAGTTGGAAGCGAACCTGAGTCTCCACGGAGTCTTCCGGTATGACACCGCTGTGTCTGGTCGCTCTCTGTGCGCTGGGTGCCGAGCCGCAAGTCTATCAATACCCCGACTCACCCCCCTATACGCCTCCGGTGGTTGCAGAGCAGCGGTTGCCTTCGATTTTGCATCCTGTCGAGCGAATGAAGGCGAAAGTCGCGGAACTTGCGCTGCCGGGTGCCGGCAAGCCTGCGCCGTGCGGATCGTTTCTCTGGAAGCCGCGCTTCGAAGAAGACATGCTCCTGATCGGCCCCACGACTCCGTACACTCCGCAACCCGGCGACATCGTCATGAGCGCTGATGGTTCGGTCTTCTGGCTCACGATGCACAGACTCGCCGGAACCAGCCACCCTACGCACTCGATGATTGTCTTTCAGATGCCGGACGGGAAGATGGGGATTCTCGAAGCCGGACCACACGACACGCTCAAGTGCCGCGTTCTCGAAGCACTGCCGCACATGCTTACATACGAAAACGAAGGCCGCGTGTGGGTCCGCCGCCGTGCCTGTCCGCTCACGCCGGAACAATCGGCCCGGCTCACGGAATTCGCGATGTACGTGAATGGCCGCGACTTCGCGATCGGTCGGCTTGCGGGGCAACTGACGCCGTTCCGGACGCGTGGACTCGTTCGCACAGCGTTTGTCGGTAAGCCGAAAGGGCCAGACCGAAAGAGTTACTACTGCAGCGATCTGGTTTCCGAAGCGTGTGTTTACGCCGGACTCATGGACCCACGAACAACCCGACCCGCGGCGACGTATCCGCGCGACCTGTTCATGGATCACTCTCCCAATCTCTATCTCAATAGACACTTGAAGCTCGCCCCAGCCTGGGATCCTCCCGCCCGCTGGACAAGCTGGGCGCCGGAAGTCGGGAAGTTGGGATATGAAGTGCCGAGACTTCCGTGATACTGTCTGTTTCTCAACGAGGTTCGACTACCGCCATTCCTTGCTTCTGAGTGGTCCGCGAGCGGACCACTCTTTCGGACACCCGAGTTGCCCCCGGGCTTGATATCAGGTACAACCCTTTTGACGAGTCAGTTGGTTTAGCTCGTCGCTTTGCGACGGGGCGATGTTGCGTCGCCCGAGCGTTTTCCACAGATCACAACGCGAGGAAGGCTGTTCCAGCACCGCTTTCGGGCAAGGTGTTGCCCGAACAGTAACGGCCTGGAACAACCTCATGGTTCGCGGTTCCGTTACCGTTCGGGCAACACCTTGCCCGGCGTTGCCGTGAGCCTTCCACGAATCAGGTCGAGAAGTAAACCAGCCGATCCGTACACAAAGCCCGCGGGTGTGATCTCGCGGGCTTTGTGCGTTTATGAGTCAGTTCGTTGCGCGCTCTGCGGTCATTCCCGGCGTAAAATGGCAAGAGCCCAGGAGTCTCCTGGGCTTTTTTTGCTATTGGCCGGGCATCATGTCCGTTACAACCGGTAACGTCCGCGCAACTGCTGTTGACGGCATTTCACCAATGGCGACAATGCCGGAATAGTGACCGGCCATGCTGGGCCACAAGGAAGAGGGTAACTTGATGAAAGCGCGTGTGTGGATTCTGGGGGTTGTGGCCGCACTCACAGTCGCGGTCGGGATGCAATCGCCAGCGATGGCCGCCGAACCCAATGGTGAGCCCGGAAAATCGCAAGGCCCCTACGTTGTGATTGTCGGGGTCGGCGAATTCAAGGACAAAGCCATTTCGCCACGGCCAACAGCGGATGCCGACGCCAAGGCCCTCCACGCGATGCTCACCAACCCGAAGTACCTGGGCGTACCGGCCGACCGCGCGAAACTTCTCCTGTCCGCCGATGCCACACGTGACGCCATCGTCAAGGCGATTGAGACCGCTGCCGCTTCCACCGGCCCTAATGATTTGCTCCTGATTGCGTTCTTCGGGCGTGGAACTTCTGCCGCCGACAAACCGTGCTTTTTCACCGCAGACAGCACCGTGAAGGAGCGGGCCAAAACGGCTCTGATGGTCTCCGACCTCGAACCTGCTTTCAAGAAGGTGAACAAGCAGGATGTCGTGATGCTCCTGGACGTGCAGTACAAGGGCGGTATTGATGCCGGCAAGGAGAAGATTGTTGAACCGAACATCACCGAATACGCGAAACTTGTGTTCGGCGACAAGGAAGATGATACTGCTCCGCCCCCTCCGAACCGGCTACTGGTGTTTGGCAACCCGCCCTTCCAAGATACGTTGACCAAGGGCGACCACGGCCTGTTCTATACGGTTCTTGCCGCCGGCCTCAGCGGGAAGGCGGATCAGACCCCGTACAACGAGGGTTACGAGCCGGACGGGCTTGTGAGCACCAAGGAACTGACCAGTTATCTCGAAAAGGAAATTCCCAGCGAGGCCCGGGTGGTTGGCAAGACTGACAAGGAAAAAGAACTCACTCCTATCATGGTCGGCACCTCGACCAGCAAGTTCTGGCTGACATACAACCCGGCGGAAACTGAAAAGGTCAAGAAGCGGCTCGATACGCTTGCCGACCTCGCGAAGAAGGGCTTCCTCCCCGCTGCTCTCGCGAAAGAAGGAGCCGGGCTTATCTTCCGCATGCCCAAACTGAAGTGGCAACAAGCCCTTCGCAAGGAGTACCAGAAACTCGCCGATGGCGGTACCGTCGACAACCTGGAACTGGCACGCAAGACACTCCTGGAGGGACTCAAACTCCCGACCGACGACGCCGAGGCTTACGCCAAGCAAGTGCTGCCCGCCGTCTATGAACTGTCCGCCAAGTACATTCGCCCGGTCTCGCGCGGGGAGCTCACGGCGTACGGGATTCGTGGCATCTTCCAGGCCGCGGACGAACCACTTCCCGCCGATCTGGCCGACGCCATCAAGAATCCGAAAGAATTGACCGATACGCGCATGAAGGAACTGTTGCAGGAAGCTCGCCTCCGGCTCGGCAAGCGCGAAGACCTTGATGGCGACAAAGCTGCCGATGCGACTCTCCACGCGGTTCTGCACGGATTGAGCGACCCCCACACCTTCTACCTCGATCGCGAAGAATGGCTCAGTTTCTCCAAGCAACTGGAAGGCCGATTCCCCGGCGTCGGCATCATCATTCGCCGCGACGCGGTGCGTGATGGCCTGCTCGTCGTTACGCCGATCAAGGGTAGCCCGGCTTTCCGTGCGGGCATTCAGGCGGGCGACCTCATCACCGAAGTGCATCTGGAAGTGGACAAACTCGGTGACCCGCTGCCGGACAGTGCCAAGAAAGTCTTCTCCACAAAGGGGATGAAGACGGATGACGCGGTGAAACTCATTACTGGCAAGCCGCAAACGCCTGTCACCCTCATCGTGGAACGCGAAGGTGAGAAGGAGCCCAAATCCTTCCGCATTCTCCGCAACTACGTCATGGTGGAAACCATCTACGGCGTGGTCCGCAAGGACAACATGGACTGGTCGTATTACCTCGACCCCGAGAGCAAGATCGGCTACATCCACATCGAAAGCTTTCTCTACACGCAGGGCGACCTCGGCACTTACCCGGATCTGAAGAAGGCGCTGAAGGAGATGAAGCGGAACGGCCTCAACGGACTCATCATCGACCTGCGCAACAACCCCGGCGGCTCACTGGCCGCGGTCGTCGAGATGTGCGAATTGTTCGTCGGCAAGGAGCCGATCGTCAGCACCAAGGGACGCGATCCCATGGATAGTTACACCTATCGGGGTCAAGTGGATGGTGATAACAGCTACCCCATCGTGGTGCTCATCAACGGCAATAGCGCGAGCGCCAGCGAGATTCTCTCCGCTTGCTTGCAGGATCACGGTCGCGCGACGATCATGGGCGAACGCAGCTATGGCAAGGGGAGCGTCCAGCGCGTCCGGGAATACAAGATGACCGAAGGGCGGCTGAAATACACCGACGCCCGCTACTATCCGCCAAGCGGCCGCAACATCGACAAGGTGGCGGCGCAACAGGACCCGGAACTGAAGAAGAAGGATGAGTGGGGAGTGAAGCCGGACGCCGGTTTCGAAATCAAGCTCACTCGCGAGGAGCGGGCGGACTGGCTGGAATACGAACGCGATCTCTACATCATCCCGCCGCCCGGCAAGAAGCACCCCACCGTCGACCCTTCGAAGGACAAGCAACTGCAGAAGGCGGTCGATCACCTGAAGGGGCTGATCAAGGATAAGAAGTAACCCGGTGAAGCTGCAAGTGCCCGGCGGTAAGAGGAAGGCGGATGAACACCTTCCTCTTACCGCCGGGCTTCGTCATTCCTGATTCACGGTCCGTTTGATTGTGTCTGGTTTTCAACGAGGCGCGACCGCCGGTAGCAGAAAGCTTCAACCGCTCTCTGGCCAGTAGTTTCAAGGTGTTGCCTTGGGTGTTTTCAGCCCCGGCAGGGGCAAGAGATGTTAGCCCAGGGTGAAGCGCTAGCGAAACCCTGGGACAACTGCGGTGGGCGAAGCCTGCCCCACGATAAAGCAACCAGACACCCTCAACTGGACCATGTATGAGCCATTGACCTTTCGCGCCGAAAATTCCATTTGCAGCAATCGCACCATCGGCGCCCACCCTCGACCTTTGCGCTCAGGGCTTTTGTTGCGCGTGGGGCGTTGCGGAAAGTCATCCGTCGCGCAGAATTCCTCAAGTCAATTCACGGATGACCGCAAGCGGCAGGCAGTCGCGTCACCGGGAAGAGGTTCCGCGATGTTTCGCCGACTGTCTGCCTTTGGAGTTGCTGCCATTTTGGGTGCAGCACAGTTCGGCTGCCACAGTTGCGGTGACCGGCCGGGGTGGTTCACATCGCACAGACGGGCGAGCGCGCCCTGTCAGACCGTCGGCCGCACGGGTGGCTGCTTCGACGCCGCGACCGGTCAGCCAGTGCCGTGTCCGCCAGAGGTTCCAGTCGGACCAGAGATGGTTCCCGGTGCTCCCGGCATTCCATTTCCTCCACCGGGCATGATTCCCAATGGGATTCCGCCGATGAGCGAACTTCCCATGCCGGCGCCCTCAGACCGAATTCAACCACCGGCTGTGCCGGTTCCTGCACCCGGCGATGCACATCTGCCTTTTCCCACTTCACCAGGGGTGCCAGTGAAGTCAGGCCAAAACAAATAGAGTCACCCGGAGGGTGACCCCACGACGCGGTCGGCGGAAAGGGCATTCCGCCGACCGCGCGATTTTTGTTGGGTGCCGCGCCACGTGCGCAGCCTGAATTTCATGCGAAACGCAAACAGATTGCCCCGCATCTCCGCTCCAGGCCACGGTAGTTTGTCAGGTTTTTCAACGAGCCGTGACCGCAAGCAAGGGGGCGGTTAATGTATCCCGTTCCCTTGCTTGCGGTCGCGGCTCGTTGAAAACTCACACGCAACTGCGGCCATCTGCTTGGCTGACGGGTCGCGATTCAATGTGATTAGCGAATGAACGGACTAGCGTTCGGGCAGCGGCCATTCGGGCAGCTGCTGCCGTAGAACGGGGTGGAAGGATAGATGTAACCGCCGGCGGGAATGACGCTGCCCCCGCAGGAGCCACCGGAGCAACCGCCGGTAATCACCTGTCCGCCGTAGATAGTTGTGGGGTAAGTCGTTGGGTAGTAGGAAGTCGTGGTGACGGGGGCGCCGGCCGTCACGGTGGTGGAGGGGGTCGCGGCGACGCTGGCGTACGTGCTCACGTGCTTGGCGAGTTCGGTTGGCGTCACAGTGCCCGACTGACGCAGTGCCTGATAGGTGCCGCCGGCGCTGCTGATGACCAGTCCGCCGTCGTTCATCTGGAACTCACCGGCCAGGCTCTTCCCCTTTTCCGTTTCCACATTCACCGTCACGCACACGTACTTCTCGGTCAGGAGCTTCTTCGCTTCGTCGCTCAGCTTCGAGTCTGCCATCATCTTGGCGAAGACATCGCCCTTTCCGATCAGCACTGCCATGGGCTTCTTCTCGGCGGCCGCGACCTTCATGGCTTGGCTGTAATCGGTTTGGACCTGGAACTCAGGTTTCGCACCGGGTGCCAACGAACCAGCCAGGGCGAGCGCGGCCAAAAGTGTAGTGGTCATCCTCGTAAAACCTCCTGGTGTTAACCACTGGGCTCCCGTGGCGTACATGACACGGGAAGTGCCGTTTATAGACGAAACTGCCGCCAATGGGAACCTAATAAATGGCAGAATTGGAAGATTCGGAAAAATTGGGCCGCAAAGTAAATCATCACTAGCCAAAAACCGCTTTATTGAGTGGGCAGGATAGGAGGTTTAGATTGTTTTCACTCCCCTTCAATCGATTGTTCGGAGCAGACTGATGGGCTCTTGAGTTCGGTTGGGGCGATGGTACAGTGCGCTCTGCGTTCGTTTGCGCTGGGCAGTGAGCAGGTTCTCACTGGTGCAAACCAGCCCCATATTCGGCAAGACTGAGGGTGCATCCAATGCCGACAGCCGCACGCGAATACATTGTCGCGTCGACCCTCGGCAATCTGTCGCGGTGTGACGAGATTCGGCATGCCCTCGCAGCCGAGTTCCGCCGACGTCAAGCGGATGGTCGGTGCGAGGGGTACTTCATCCGGACGCTGTTGGGTTCCGAGTGCGTCCTCGACGAGCTGTTGGAGCTGGATGAGGTGGCCGCCCTCACTGGCGGGGTGTTCCCAGCTGTCTGGTGCAACTACACTTTCAACCCAGCAGCCGTAAGCGATGTCGACTTGGCAGAGTTGGAGCGGACATTCGAGTTGCGGCTGTACGCGACCGCCTATTCTGAGTACCCCAAGCGATCCGAACCCGCTGCGGCACCCGAGGCCACATGAGTTGATTCGGTTGCTCGTCTGCTTGTCGTTGTCGCTGGGATCGTCTCGCAGTCGCGCTGGCGTGTGAATCTTAGTGATCAGCTCAAGGTGCACAGCATGTCGAATCCCTCTTCATCAAGTCCGCCGGATAGGTCCGACTACTCCGATTCGAGAATTGCCCAGAGGGTCTAAAACTTCCTTACCTAGTGGGGAGAGTCCTTCTGGTTAAGAAGGCAAAATGAAGAAATGTGTCGCAGCGGTGAGTAGTTCAAACATGGCAGGCCGTGTTCTCATCTCCAGCTCGGAGGGCGGTTGACGTTTCCCTCCCTGGGCAAGTCATTTTCATGGATAAGACCGGAGGTTCCCGTGGCGAAATTCCGGCTCGAACATCGCGTTACTCTCGGCACTGACGGCGCGTCATTTCTCTTTTATCATCCGGACGACTTTCCCGGACGGCCCGGTCGCCCGATGGAATGCCTGGGCTTCGACTTCGCCTGGAACAAGGAAGTCGGCAAGATCATCGCGTTTTGCACTGGCAGCGACGGTAGATTCCGCTTCCGGATCACGAGCGGTGCCCTTACCCAGCGCGAGGATCGCTGGAGGATGTGCTCCGCCGAGTTCCTTTACACCGTCCGCCATGGCGAAATCCTGCTCGACAACGGTTGCGGCTACGATTCGTTTACCTTCGACATCCCCAACGGGCACTACCGCGTCACGCTTCACGCCATCGATTGGAGCGAGGAACCGGGGGCAATGGAAATGCCGCCCGCGGAACAGTTGTGCAATTACGTGGTCTGCTTTGAGCCGGTCACCGATCCAGCCCGAGTGAACCCGGTTCCTTGGCCGCCCCGAATGGACTCGACCCCCGAGCCGAGGCCCGCCTGCGCGATCAGCGGCGAGGACGAAGAGGAGCGACTCAACGAAGAATCGCTCGCGAACGAGTACATCCTGCTCGTCAAGAAGGATGCCCTCGTCCTGCCGGGTGCGGTTGTGTCAGTCGAGATCCCAGACAGCTTTTACAACCGCTTCATGAAAGGCGGCAACGATGGTCCCTATATCCTGGCGCCGTCGGACGAGGTGCCGACACTGGCGGCCATTGCCGATCCCTGCGGGGGCAGCAAGAGCGGCGATGGCCCCTGGTCATTCTCGTTTCGTGGGAAATGCCTGGTGACGGTAACGCGAACCCGCAAGAAGGGGAAAGACGTCCTCGCGCGATACAAACTTCTGGAACGGCCCCGATCACGCCCCAGTGCGAAACCCGTGGCCGAACTCAAAGCGGTCTTCGCTCGCTATGCCCGTTCCAATCCGCGCGGGCTGCACATCGAGAATCTCGATTTCACGCTCGAACAGTGGGAAGCGAGTCCATCGGCGGAGCGCTATGCCTGGTGGCTGCTGGCGACGCTTCCTCTCGGTCAAGAGGAGCGGACTCGGCTTGCGGTCGTCTCACTCGCCGAGCAACTCAAGGCGCTGCACACTTGGCTGACATCGCCGGAGCGGGCCCGCGACTACAAGACCACCCGCACTGCCGGTGAACGCGACCGCGATTTCCTGCGGGCGATCAGCGAGAATCCCGAAGACGACGTGACGCGGCTCGTTTATGCCGACTGGCTGGACGAGCAGGGCGACCCGCGCGGCGAGTTCATCCGGGTTGAATGCGAACTCGGAACCCTCGAAGAAGACACGCCACGGCACAAGAAGTTGGCGCAACGCAAATGGGAATTGCTCGAAGAATACGGCAAGGAGTGGAAGGGACTGTTCGGCAAACTCGGCATCGAAAGCCATTTTCATCGCGGCTTCATCGCCTCGGCGGAAATGAGCGCCAAACAATTCCTGGAGCACGGCGAGAAGTTACTGGAGAAAGAGCCGTTGACTCGCCTGGAATTGAAACCCTTCGACCGGCGCACGCGCCAGGACCAGTTCAAAAAGTTGGCTACCTGCCCCCTCCTGGCTCGTCTGCGCGAGTTGACGCTATCGAATAATGAGATCAATGACAGGGAAATCGTATTCCTTGCCAATTCTCGCTACCTGACGAACCTTCGCACACTGTGGTTATTTGGCAATTCTGTGGGTCCTGAGGGGCTCAAAGCGATCGCCAGATCCCCGCACCTGGCTAATCTCACGAGCCTCGGGCTGGCGCAAAATCCGCTGCGCGCGGCCGGCGCCGCCGCCCTCGCCGCGTCAACGACGATGCGGCACCTTGAAGATCTCGATCTCCGCCATGCGTGGATCGGCGATGCGGGTATCGAAGCACTGGCCGGGTCTCAGGTGGTTGCTAATCTGAAAAGCCTGAGCGTGAGCGGGGGCGACTTCAACAATGCGCCGGCCGATAGCGCCATCTCCGCACGCGGGATCGCGGTTCTGGCCAAGTCGCCTCAGTTCAGCAAGCTTGAATCGCTGGGTCTGCGCGGGAATCGGATCGGCGATGCCGGCGCGATCGCCCTGGCCAAATCGCACAGCCTTAAACACCTGAAGCAGCTCGACCTTGATAACTGCGGAATCACACACGTTGGGGCGGCGGCACTTGCCTCGTCCGACGGGTTAGCCAATCTGGAGGAGCTCAGTCTAGGTGGCACCGAGAACGAGATTGATGACCGCGCGGCCGCGGTGTTGGCAAAGTCGCAACGGTTGAAGCGTCTCAACCTGTTCCAGAACTACAGCCTGACGAGCGCGGGCAAGAAACTCCTCCGTAAACGCTTCGGCAAGCAGCCGATGTCGGGATATGACGATTGAAGCCCGTCCAACAAGATACGGCTCTTTCCCGACACCACCAGACAACTGCGCAGCTTGACAGTCGGCAACATTGCGTCAGGCTAATGGGAAGCAAGCCGATCATTCTCTGAGACCTTATCACATGGCGGACGTCAGCCCACTCTACCCGCCCGCGCCAACTGCGGTGCCTGAGGACCTCACCACGCCGTCGCGGGAGTATCGATTTCGCGTCATAATCGTTCTGTTCTGTCTTCTGGTGTTCGTTGGTGTGTATCTCTCGCTCACGGTCGGCGCAGCCTACGCCTGCTATTGGTGCTTTGCGACGCTGGGCGAAGACGATCCGCCGCCGGAACCGGCTCCGCGGCCCGCGCCGCGACCAGGCTACAACGATTCTTTCCAGAACCGCAACGGACGGAACCCCTCGCCGGGTTACTCCAAACCTCAGCCACAGCCGGTTCAGCCCAAGCGATCGAAGCACAGCGAGAAGCCGGTCTTCTGGTTGATTGTGGGCGGAATCATGTCCGGGCTGATGTGCCTGTTCATGGTGAAGGGGTTGTTCAAGTGGTCGCGTCGCGAAGAGGGCAATCGCGTTGAGGTGACGGAAAAGGAACAGCCAATGCTGTTCGCGTTCATCCGGCGGCTGTGTCAGGACACGGGAGCGCCGTTCCCGCATCGCGTCTTCGTGGTGCCCGACGTGAATGCCGCGGTCTCGTTCCACGAGTCGTTTCTGAACTTCATCTTCCCCTCGCGAAAGAACCTCATCATTGGCCTGGCGCTGGTGAACCGCCTGAATCTCAGCGAGTTCAAGGCGGTGCTGGCGCACGAGTTCGGCCATTTCAGCCAGAACAGCATGAAACTCGGCAGCTACGTCTACACCGCGAACCGCGTTGTGGGGGATGTGGTATATGGCCGCGACTGGCTCGATGACTTCCTGGCCACGCTGCGCGGAACGGACATTCGCATCGCCGTTTTCGCCTGGGCGTTCACGGGTGTTCTGTGGGTGATGCGTAAGGGGTTGGAATTGCTCTTCCGCGGGATCAACTTCGCCCACGTGTCGCTGTCGCGTCAGATGGAATACAACGCCGACCTCGTTGCCGTGCGGGCTTCGGGCAGCGACGCGTTGATCTTCGCTCTGGCGCGGCTCGACTTTGCTGGTGAATCGCTGGGTCAGGCGTGGGCCGATCTCACCGCCGCCGCCGACCACGGCCGCTACACCCGCGACCTCTATTATCACCACACCAAGGCCGCCGAATTCCTGAAGGCCAAACGCAACGACCCGAAGCTGGGCGAAGTGCCGGAACTGCCGGCCGACCCCACGCAAACCGTGCAGGTATTCAAGCCGGACGATACCAGCGTTCCGCGCATGTGGGCCACACACCCCTCCAACCACGACCGCGAGGTGAACGCCAAGCGGCGATACGTTCGCGGACCGGTCGATACGCGTTCGGCGTGGGTGTTATTCGAGAACGCGGATGCCGTTCGAGAGGCTATCACGCGAAGTGTTTATCGCACGGCCCGCAATGCGAACCCGGACGTACTGGAAGATCCCGAAGCGATTCAGCAGTTCATTGACGCCGAACACGCCGAGACGACGTACAACCCGAAGTATCACGGACTATACGAAAACCGTTACGTGAAGCCGGGCGAACTGGCGGAACTCTGTATGCGGTCCGCATGGGAGGAATTTCAAGACCCCCTTGTTCTTCAAACCGCACACGCAACGCTCTACGGCCCTGATCTCAAGGAGAAAATGGACGCTCACCGGGGACGCGGAGAGGAAATGAGCAAGCTCGCTCAGCTCACGCACGGTGCGGTGGAGCTGACAGGCAGCGACTTCGAGCATCGCGGTCGGCGTTATCGCATGTCGGACGCACCGCGATTGCTCAAGGACGTGGAGGCCGAAATCGACCGCGACTTCGAGTTCATGCACGCCCTGGATCGCCAGATCTTCCGCATCCACTATGCGATGGCTGCCCAACTGGGCGATGCCGAAGCCAAGGAACTGGAAAGCTGGTATGTATTCCACCTCGCGGTTCAGTCGTTGCACTCGCTTTTAACCGCGCACGTCCGAAACGTGCAGACGACGCTCTCCAGTCTGGGCAACTCCCGGCAGGTATCGCAGGACGCATTCCAGAACGCGCTGGGCTCGGTGCTGGGTGCTCATGATGCCTTGCGGAAGCAACTCGCCATTGCGCAGGAATTGCTGCTTCCCCCTCTGAAGAACATGAACGCCGGCAGCGCGCTGGGGCCGTTTCTGCTTTCGGAACGGCTCGTGCCGGCGTTGCAGCCGGAAGCGACAAGCCTGGATGGCGCGTATATCGGCCGGTTGATGAATCAGATGGGTGAAGTGATCGACAAGTCGGCTCGCATCCTGTTCAAGAGCCTCGGCGGGTTGCTCGCGTTGCAGGAGCAGATCGCGGAACGCTGGCTTGCCGCTATGATGCGATCGGCGAATCCTCCCGAAGTACCCGCCGACCCACCCACCGAGATGCCGCCAAGCGAGCAAGCCGAACAGCGACCGGCGTGAATGCTGGGAGATCGCTAACTGAGGCGAATCTCGCAACCGAGCAAGGCTTTCTTCAATGCCGTAATGCCTTCATGTGTCAGCCTGCGGCAGTACGAGAGATCGAGGGTTTGGAGGCTGGTGAATGTTTTGAGGTGTTCTAAACCCACATCCGTGAGATTGTCGCAGCCCGAGAGGTCGAGGTTTTGAAGGCTGGTGAGTGGTTTAAGGTGTTCCAAACCCACATCCGTGAGCTCGCGGCACCACGAGAGGTGGAGGGTTTGGAGGCTGGTGAGTGTTTTGAGGTGTTCTAAACCCGCACCCGTCAGATTGCCGCAGCCCCGCAGGTCGAGGTTTTGGAGGCTGGTGAGCGATTTGAGGTGTTCCAAACCCGCATCCGTCAGATTGCAGTTCGAGAGGTTGAGGTTTTGGAGGCTGGTGAGCGATTTGAGGTGTTCCAAACCCGCATCCGTCAGATTGCTGCAGTCCGACAGGTTGAGAAAGCCAAACGGCACTATACCGTGCAGCACACGGAATCCCTCCAGGTGCCGATCAAAGACAACCTCGTGGACGTCCAAACGGTAAACTCGTTCCGGCTGAAATGTCATGTCACCTGGTGTGAACTCACCTTCCAGCCAATCCGCCTCTGGATCGGCCAGTGGTCGCGAATACCACTGACCCACCACAGTCACCGTGCGTTTCACAACGGCGCCTGCGGCTATCGCTGAGCGATCCGGCAGCAGCGCCGCCAGCTTATCAGCCCATATTGCGGCGTCAGTGGGGCGATGTTCGCGCTCGGATGTGCTGTCCCCGATCAGTTCGATGAGTGGTTCTGGCACGCTGTCCGTTCGGAGACGACGTTGCCAGTTTCCCTTCACCTCCGCCGTGGCCTTCCCCACCAGCATCTGATACGCCATCACACCCAGCGCATACACGTCGTCGCACGGATGTGGAGGCTGCCCCGTCAGTTGTTCGTAGCTGGCGTGAGGCGGACTGCCAGCAGTCTGGAACATGGTCGGCACATCCACCGTCAGCTCGGTCAATCCGCCGGTGGCGTCGGAAATCGCGGCCACAACCGCCGCGCCGCCGATGCCAAAGTCGGTGATGCGTGGGGTGTCGCCATCCATGAGCACGTTCTTGGGCTTCAGGTCACGATGAACGATGGATACGGGGATGCGGTGAAGCTGACCCACCGCTTTGGCGATGGTGTGCAAAAGAGGAAGGGCGCGATTGAGGCGCTCCGCAGGCGGAAGTGAAGCCAGTTCATCGATCACATCCGCAAGAGTGCGTTTGCCGGGAACGAACTCGTACATCAGCCAGGGTGTGTTGCCAGTGAGGTTGCAGTCCAGAAGCGGCACGATATTCGGATGACAACCGCCGGGTTCACTCATGTGCTTGCGCACATGGCGTGCCACCTTTGATTCGTGCGTGGCGATGTGAGTCAACAGGTCGCGCGCGGTGGGATGAAAGCAAAATTTGACGGCGCGCACTTCGTTTGTGTCCTGATGCCGGGCCAGCCACACTTCGCCGAAGCCACCCTTGCCGAGGTTCTCCTCCAGCATCCACATCTCTCTGTGTGGAACGGGCTCACCGGGATGGAATCCCAAAGCGAGCGATTCCTGTATTCGCCGCTGGCTGGAGAGCGATTCCTCGTGCGTTGCGGGGAGAACCGACTGTGGCTCCGCGACGATTGCCGGCGGTTCTTCGGCTGGCTGGGGCTGTTCTCTTTCGACCGGCCAGTCGGGCGGTGGGCCCTCGGGCCACAGTACGCCGAAGAAGTCCGGTGGAACGGGGATTTCGTCGGTCCACCGTTCCCGGAGCACGGCTTGCTTGAGCCGGTCAAAATCAGCCCGGACCGCCGGTCTTGAACTCGGCGCACGATTGGTTGCGATGTGTGCGGTCGCGAAGGCATGAGCTGCAACCTGCGTGACGTCGTAGGTGGCGACTGTGGCAGCGGCATGGGCGACAGCCTGAGCGATGCTGGCGGCGTATGCGGCGTTGACAGCGTGGGCGGCGCGAATGGCGGTGCGAATGGCGGCATTGGCGTCGTCGAAGGCGCGAATGGCGGCATCGGCGTCGTCGAAGGCGCCAAAGCTGGCCGCACGGGTTGTTGCGGCCGATTGCTCGGCGACCTCAACGGCTCTCGCCACAGCCAGGACGTGTTCGGTTGGGGCATTTCGCCAGGAGGACCGAAATAACGGCAGCACGCGGCGAGCGCAGCGGGCCGCGAACGCAACTCGTGCCCAGCGGGGCAACTGCGCGATTTCTTCTTCGGTGGGCAGAGCCGGTTCGCTCACGTTGGTATCCCCGTGCGAGAAGGCTTCGAGCGCACTTCACCATTCGTCTGTTTGTATTGCGCGTACAAGTATTCCAGCAGCGCGTTGCGGTTGCGCCAAGTGGAATGGGTTTTTGGATCTGATATGAGTGCGAGGGTTGCTGGTGGGTGCCGCTTGCCGAATGGCACTGTTTTCGGATGGCCAACATTCTTCGAGAGTCGCCTACCCGGAAGAGCTGCCCACCCGATTCAAACACCTTTCGTCTCGACGGAATCGCAATTGCAGCAAAACTCTTCACCTCGTCGAGCCAAACTCGTCAACTTCAAATTCAGATTGCCCATTGTGGACCCGATTGGCGCGCTTGATAATGATTTGATACCTTTGTATACTATTCATTAGCTGGGCTTCCTCGACATCGGGAGCGTTCGGGCTGCGCGCCTTGTGTGGAGAAGTATTCGTGGTTGAGGTGAAGGCGAGCGGGGCAACTGATAGCGGTGTAACAGAATATTGATTGTTTATACGAACGTCATGATATATCGAAGCGGGGCAACTGAAGATGTGTAACATAATTGAGTCGTGCTTGGAGCGTGGGTTCTCGAACTGAAGCGGGGCAACTGGCAGAGATGTAACAGAACGTCTGCGGCCAAGCTCAACTGTGCCGAGGGGCACAGTTGAGCTGCCCTCTGGACAGAGGCAACTGTCACCCCTGACATTTGCCGTCATGACGCGAGCCTTGGCGGTGGCGAGTTGACCGGCCCTAAGCATCGGGCCAGGGTAGTTTGTAAGGTTTTTCAACGAGCCGCGACCGCAAGGGAGCGGTTAACGCACCCCGCTCCCTTGCAGGAGATGAGAACGAGGCCTGCCGGGTTCTCATCTCCTCCAGCGACGCGGCTCGTTGAAAACTCACACGTAACTGCGGCCATCTGCTTAGACCCACAGACCACGGGAAAAAGGGTCGAAAAAGGGACACCGAGGGACATAGCCAGGAAAAACGCCTCGAAAACAGCAGGGGAGGAAAGGCGGTAACCCTGACAATTTACTGACAAATTCTGCCACAGTGAGCGATGAGTCCCCCCAAGAGAGTTGCCGCAAGAACAACGAAAAACCGCTGGTTTTGGCCATTCTTGGGAGTCTGCCATCTGCCGGATTGCGGAAGGTCGAATATGGCAGCACAGCCGGTAACCTGACAATTTGCAGACAAATTCTGCCACGGTGAGCGAGGAGTCGACACAAGAGTTACCACAACATAGAGACAAGAACCGCTGGCCTTGGCGTGTGGGCCACCAGACGCAACCAGACCAACCAAAAAAAGGCTCGAAAACCGGAAACCCGCGGCAACCAGAGGAAAACAAGCTCGAAAACACGACACCGGCCGACACCAGACGACACAGGGAAAAAATACTCGAGCGGTACGCCGACCGGGCTACGACAGCGACACAACGAAATGGCGGTTGGCGTGACAGAAACCCCTATTTCGGAGCAGAACCAGATCGCGTTTCGGCTGCTGATTTAACTTCTTGGAGCATCAAAGGGATGAAACCGCAAACTCCGGAATCCAGTGCCATACCCGGCATGGTTCCCCTGTTTGCGCAGGCGGCAAAAAAGTGATTGGGAACACGGCTTTTCGCCGATGTTACCGCTGTATGGAGATAGCGGATCGCGCGAAGGAGGCCGTGGTGCGGCCATCCGGATTTCTCCTCGACATCCTCATCCTGTTCCATCCGCGCCGCTGGCGGTTCACGATGCAACTGCTCCTGGAGCCCTGGCGATGAGCACGGACCCGCAGCCGACGTTCCTCGCTCGACTGGCCCGGCGACCGTTCCCAATCTTTCTGGGGCTGGCAGTCGGCTTCCTGGGGTGCTGTGTCGCTGGGCGTGTGGCGGCGCGACAGCAGCCGTTCAAGAACTTCGTTCGGTTTCACCCCGGCCTTGCGCCGGAGAGTCACTACTACCCGACCTTCTCGCAGACGCTCAACCTGGCACGCCAGAAGGCGAAACCGGGCAAGACTCTGGTGGTGATCGGCGGGAATAGCGTGATGCACGGAGTCGGACAGCGCGTCAATTACGTGTGGAGTGGCGAACTTCAGAGATTGCTCGGCGACGATTATGTGGTGCTGAACCTGGCCATGCGCGGACAGTTCACGAACGAGTTCGGCGGCCTCATTGCCGAACGCCTCGCCGCCGATGGCATCCCGGTCGTCTACGTCTCGATTGGAACACCATACCCGGGGTGGGACTGCGGTTGGGACGGTAGCACACCGTACCGTTACTTCTTCTGGGATGCTTGGGGGAAGGGGTTGATTCCCTCGGACCCGCGTCGCGACCCGTGGCTGGATGAAGGTTTCTTTACGGCGTACGCGAAGGATCAGTCGGCACTTGAAGCCCGGCACCGGGGTCGCATCGACGGAATCACATACGCACACGATCTGTGGACTTCCGTCTCCGATCGCTATCGTGCCACCGTCTGGACGCAGATGAAGTATCCGCGATTCTGGCGCCCCCACCGTGAGGGCCTGGATACTGATCCGGGTTCCACGTACCCGTGGGAACTCGTCAACAACGAGAAGACAGTACCGGCCGAACTGGCGATCATTCGAGGAGCCCTCAACACCCCGACCGCCAAGGCACTGCTGAAGGGTGAGCAGTACGATACCGTGCCGAAGGACGCTGCCAAGTTCGTGCCGGATGTTCTTCGCCCCCGCGCGCTGTACGTGCTCCGCATGGAAGGGACGTACTATCGCAAGCGGTTGACCCCCGACGAGCAGGCGGCCTACGCCGAACTCTACAAGCGTTATGCGGACGCCTTGCAACAAGGCGGGATCAACGCACTGATGGTTGGGGCCCAATACGAGGAGAAGGACTACTTCGACCGCTCCCACTTCAGCGAAAGCGGCGGGCGTAAACTGGCTGCGGAAGTGGCCCCGATGGTCAGGGCCATTGCCACAAAGCAGGCCGGGGTGAAGTGATCAACTCCGCCCATGTCGCGGACGGTTCATGTTGAGGTAGTTCCCGGAGAATTGGCGATGAACACGGACCCGCGGCCGACGTTCCTCGCTCGACTGGCCCGGCGACCGTTCCCAATCTTTCTGGGGCTGGCAGTCGGCTTCCTGGGGTGCTGTATCGCTGGGCGTGTGGCGGCGCGACAGCAGCCGTTCAAGAACTTCGTTCGATTTCACATCGGCCTTGCGCCGGAGAGTCACTACTACCCGACCTTCTCGCAGACGCTCAACCTGGCACGCCAGAAGGCGAAACCAGGCAAGACTCTGGTGGTGATCGGCGGGAATAGCGTGATGCAGGGGGTTGGGCAGCGCGTCAATTACGTGTGGAGTGGCGAACTTCAGAGATTGCTCGGCGACGATTATGTGGTGCTGAACCTGGCCATGCGTGGTCAGCACCCAAACGAGTTCGGTGGTCACATCGCCGAGCGGCTTGCGGCTGATGGCGTACCGGTTATCTACGTCACGATCGGTGTGCCGCACCTGCACTGGGGTTGTGACTGGGACGGTAGTTCGACGTACCGCTACTTCTTCTGGGATGCCTGGGGAAAGGGGTTCGTTCCACCGGACCCGCGCCGCGACCAATGGTTGGACGAAGACTTCTTTACCAGGCACGCGAAGGATCAACCTGCTCTCGAGGCTCGACGTCGGGGCCGCATCGACGGAATCACATACGCACACGATCTGTGGACTTCCGTCTCCGATCGCTATCGTGCCACCGTCTGGACGCAGATGAAGTATCCGCGATTCTGGCGCCCCCACCGTGAGGGCCTGGATACTGATCCAGGCTCGACATTCCCGTGGGAGTTGTTCAACAACGAAAACACTGTGGTAACGGAAGTGGGGAACCTTCGGGTGACTCTGGAAAGTCCCGTCTCCAAGGCGCTGCTGAGAGGCGAGCAGTACGACGACGTGGCGAACGAGTTTGCCGCGTACTTGCCAGACGTTCTTCGCCCCCGCACGCTTTATGTGCTGCGCCTGGAAGGCGCATACTACCGCAAGCGATTGACGCCCGACGAGCAAACGACCTACGTCGAGGTCCACAAGCGATACGCGGACGCTGTCCGACAGGGGGGAATGAACGTGGTGGTCGTTGGAGAGAAGTACGAGGACAAGGACTACTTCGACCGTTCCCACTTCAGTGAGAGCGGCGGGCGCAAACTGGCTGCGGAAGTGGCGCCAGTGGTCCGGGCCATGGCCGCGGAGCGAGCTGGGATGAAGTGATCTCCTCTTCCGCCGCATTGCAAGCACAGCAAAGAAATTTGCCTAAGCCTCCCAAATTCGCCAACTTCACAATCTGGCTGTCCGTTGAGCCACAGAACCGCCCTCGACTTCATGCCCGTTCCTCGCTATCTCTCGCGGCGATTCTCCAATGGAGTCTGGGCATGAAGCGTCTGGTCAGTCTGGCCGCCGGCATCGCATTCCTGCTCTCGACCGGCTGCACGCAAGACAAAGAATGGTCCGTGCGCAAAACTCTCGGATTGGAAGATCCGAAAGCACGCGCAGTCATGCCGGCCCCGAAGGATCTGCCAAAGCCACAGATCGAGGTTGCCGAGCGTGTGGATCAACTCGGTCGGACAATCATCGCGCGGAATACCTTCACCGGCATCGATCCGCTGTTTCACACGATCGGCGTGAAGGAGTTGGTTCTCTTCCACCGCGGTACCGAGGAGTTGTTTATCAGCGAGGGTATCGTGGAGAAATGCAATAACGACTCGGAACTCGCTGCAGTGCTGTGCGCGGAGTTGGGGAAGATGGTTGCCGAGAAGAAGGCGGCGAAGAAAGTGGGCCGCGATAAAGATCCGATCCCGGATGTGAACTATGGCGGCACGCCGACCTCCGGCAACCTTCCATTCGACCCCAGCCGTGATGCGGAACTGGCCTTCCACGAGAGGAAGTATCCCCGCAACGCGAGTACGATCGCCGCGGATGCGAACAGCACCGCTCGCGAATTGCTGCAGGGAGCTGGCTACAGTTCTGGCGAACTGGACCGAGTGGAGCCACTCCTGAAGAACTCCGACCGCGGCGAAACGTTGCGGAAGCAGATGGGCGGCTCAGGCCCGTTGCCGACCTGGCAAAAGTAAGCGCGAAATCTCCGCCGCCTCGCGGCGTCATTTCTGCATCCCGCCGTGCGAGCGCCAGGAGTTCGCGCGGACGCGAATAGCCAGCACATTACCGCCGGGCCGACTCAGGCGGTCGGTAGGTTTGCGATTCCTCGAAGAGTTGCGCCAGCGCCGCGTTCACGGCCCCGACGGCTTCGACCGGCGAGGAGTGTCCGCAGCAGGGCAAAAGCAGAAAGCGGCAATGGCGAATCCCCTCCGCCAGTTTTCGCGAACGGTTTGGACTCACGGCGATATCCTGTTCGCCCGCAATCACCAGAGTTGGAGCCAGCACGTTCCGTAGTTCATCCATCACCGGTGGACTGCGAAGCCAACCTCGAACCGCCCGCGCGATGCCGACCCGATCATTCGAGAGAAATTGATACCGCGCATCTTCTCTCTCGCGAATATGGGCGCGGTCGCTCAGAAATGTCTCGCCAAACATTGACTGCACGAGCAAGTCATCCGCCCGCCCCATCCCGAATAATTCGACGGCATATGACAGCCCGCGGAACAGGATGCGATCCCAGAGCGAATCTTCGTCGGCGGTCGCATTCAGGAGTGCAAGCGAGCGGATCAGTTCCGGCCGCCGGGCTGCCACGCGCACGGCGGCGCTGCCGCCCAGCGAGTGCCCAACTAAATGGCACGGTCGCATCTGGAGGTGGTCGATCAACTCCGCGACATCAATGGCGATGTTGTTGAGTTCGTAACCGTCCTTGGTAACCTCGCTCCGGCCCTGTCCACGCGGTTCGAGTGTCACGCAGCGGAAGCGACTTTCCAGAGTGGCCACCTGCGCCCGAAACAACCGCGTACCCCAAGCCAGCCCGGGGACAAACAAAACCGATGGGTCCCCAGAAGCGGTATCCTCGTAGTAGAGGCCCGCTCCGTTGACAGGAGCAATTGGCATGGCAAGTCTCGATCCCGCCTTGAAGGGCATTACAGAGGCGGTTGTTAGATATGTGCGAATCCTGTACCGGAGGGTATCTTGCTATAACAGTCGTGATTCTGACGTTTGCTTCTCGCTTCCGCTTTGTCCAAATCGCGTTGAGCACTCGCAAAACGCTGCGAGAGAACCGCTTCTTCTGCACGATGAATTCTTGCGATCGAGGGACGTGATGCATGAATCACGAGTGCGAGTGTGGTAAAGTATCGCAACCTCTCCGACTCCAAGAGGCCGGCATGCCACGAGAACCAATCCCGACGTGGTGTTTTTCCCTTGTTGTCGTCCGCAAGGACGATCGCTTCCTGCTTGTTCAAGAGAGCAAATACGGTCAACCGTGGTACCTACCGGCAGGGCGCGTGGAGGCGGGCGAATCGTTCCCCGACGCGGCCGTGCGTGAAACGCGCGAAGAGGGCGGAATTCCGGTGCGCGTAATCGGCATCATTCGCATCGAGCATTCCCCCACGCCAGCCGGCGCCCGACTCCGCGTCATCTTCCTGGCCGAACCCACCGACGATACTCCGCCAAAGACCGAACCCGACGACGAATCGCTTGGCGCGACATGGGTGACTCTCGACGAACTGCCAAACTATCCTCTTCGCGGGGATGACGTGGAGGAACTCTGCGATTATGTCGCCAAGGGCGGAGCCATCTACCCGCTGGACTTACTACAACCGGAGGGGGCGCCCTTCCGGCTGGGATAACTCTGCCAGGGGTTTCAATCCCTGAGCACCTTCCCGTGCGTGGGGTAATTTGTAAACATTCTTTACGAATTCCCGTCTCTCCCTTAACCCCGTGGTGAATCGTGTCTTGGATACTTCGCGGCTCAGTCATCGTTGCTCTGGCGGCGGTGTTGGCGTGCGTTCCCGCGTGTAGTCGGAAGGAAAGCGGTAAGCTGCAGATTGGCGTCGTCACGAATTGCACCGCCGACTTCTGGAAGATTTGTGAGGCCGGTGCGCGCAAGGCTGCTCACGAGTACGATGTGGATCTGCAATTTCGCGAACCGAAGAACGCCTTCGATGCCGCCGAGCAAACGCCGATCATCGAAACTTGGGAGAAACAGGGCTTCAATGGAATCGCGGTCAGCGTCATCAATCCCGAAGGCCAGACCGAAACCCTCACACGAATTGCCAAGAAGATTCCGCTTGTGACGATGGACAACGACGCCGACAAGACAGGTCGGCTGTGTTACATCGGCATCGACAACTACGAGGGGGGCAAGGCCGTTGGCCGGCTGGTGAAGAAAGTACTTCCACCAACCGGCGGCACCGTCGCCATCTTCATCGGCAGCACGAAATCCGCCAATGGCCGGGCCCGCACGCAAGGCGTCCTGGATGAACTCGCCGGTGAGAAAGACGCGCAGGGCACCGACGCCAGCCACCCGAACAAGCCTGATCTGAAGGGGAAGAAGTTCGGCAAGTACTTCCTCGTGGATGGCTCGGCGAAAGAAGACGGCGCACCTACCAACGCCCAGGCCACCGCTGCCGGCGTGCTGGCGCGGGTCAAGGGATTGCCGGACCTCTGCATGATCGGGCTATATGCGTATAACCCCCCCGCGATCCTCGCCGATGCCAAAGCGAAGTCGATGGCCAACCAGATCAAGATCGTGGGCTTCGACGAGGATTGGGAAACGCTCAAGGGAATCGCGGCCGGGGAAATCGAAGCGACCGTCGTACAAGATCCGTTCATGTATGGCTACAAGTCGGTGGAAGTGCTCGCAGCCAAGGCTCGCGGTGACGATTCCAAACTCATCAAGGAACCAATCCCGTACCGCATTGTCACGAAGACCGGCGGGTCCGATGAGACGGTCAACGGGCTGGTGGTCAAGAATCTCAATGTGACTGACTTCGAGAAGAAACTCCGCGACGATCTCGCCTCCGTGCCGAAGAAGGATTGAACCAGATCGACAGAATAATGAACCACAGAGACACAGAGAATACAGAGAATACAGAGGAAGACAAACACAGAGAAAGACAGAAGAGAAGAGTTTCTTGACAGAATACCAGGATGAACACGATGGATTCTGATCTCGTTTGATCCTGTCTCATTCTCTGTCTTTCTCTGTGTCTCTGTGGTTCATTCCTGCTTTTCTAACTCTCCTTTTTTGAATACCTCTGGCACGCGACTGCCGGGGGATGCTCTCATGCCAACTCCCCGGCTCGAAGTTACCGGCGCGCGTAAACAGTTCCCCGGCGTTCTCGCTCTCGATGGCGTTTCGCTCACTCTGGCGGCGGGCGAGGTGCTGGCCGTTGTCGGCGAGAACGGCGCGGGCAAATCCACGCTCATGAAGATCGTGGCGGGCATTTACACGCCCGACGTCGGTGAGGTGAAGCTCGATGGCCAGTTCGTTCAATTCGATGGCCCCGCTGATGCCATCGCCGCTGGCGTCAGCCTCATTCATCAGGAACTCAACCTCGCGGAAAACCTCACCGTTGCAGACAACCTCTTCCTGGGCCGCGAAATCACACGGGGAGGATTTCTCCGCACGCTTGATCGCCGCGCAATGAACGAGAAGTCCGCCGCACTCTTGGCTCGCGTTGGGCTGCCGGCTTCGCGTGCTTCGGCACGTGTGGAAAGCCTTCCGCCGGGCGAAAAGCAACTGGTGGAGATTGCGCGTGCGCTCGGCACCGAGGTGCGGTTACTTATCATGGATGAACCGACTTCGAGCCTGACGCAAAAGGAAACCGAACAACTCTACGAAGTCATCGACGGACTGAAAGCGGCGGGGGTGTCGGTGCTGTATATTTCGCACCGACTGGCGGAAGTGAAGCGCGTGGCGGACCGTGTGAGCGTGCTGCGCGATGGCCGCAACGCAGGCGAACTGGCCAAAGCCGACATCACGCACGACAACATGGTGCGGCTGATGGTCGGCCGCGATCTGAAGCAATTCTACCCCAAGGTACATCGCAAAGGCGCCGGCGCACCTGTCTTGAGTGTGAAGGAAGTGCTCTTTGCCGGCGGACCGGATACCCCCGCCACACTGGAAGTCCATTCGGGCGAGATTCTCGGCATGGCAGGATTGGTCGGCGCGGGACGAACAGAGCTTTCAGAAGCGGTTTTTGGTGTGCGCGCGCTTAACGCAGGCGAATTGTGGCTCGATGGCAAACCGGTGCGAATCGCTTCCCCCGCCGACGCCATCGCTGCGGGGATTCTGCTTGTCCCGGAAGATCGCCGCCTGCACGGACTGATTCTCCCTGAGAGTGTCGGCTTCAATTTGAGTTTACCCAATCTCGATAAACTCGGTTCGCTCCTGGGGCTTCAGCGCAGCGCCGAGGCTGCGCTGCACGCCACCTGGATCGACCGGCTGCGCATCAAGACACCCAGCGCAGCGCAGCCGGTCGGGTTGCTCTCCGGCGGCAATCAGCAGAAGGTCGTTTACGGCAAGTGGTTGGCCCGGTCTCCGCGAGTGCTCATTCTCGATGAGCCAACGCGTGGAGTGGATGTTGGTGCCAAGGCGGAAATCTACGCGCTCATCGACGAACTTGCTGGTCGCGGCGTGGCGGTGTGGATGATTACCAGCGACATGGAAGAATTGCTTGGTATGGCGGATCGCGTGGTGGTGATGCACGAGGGGACGATCGCCGGTGAACTGAGCGGCGACCGCCTCACGGAAGAAGCTGTAATGCAACTGGCAACTGGGGGAACGATATGACGCGGATTCTGGGCGTGTTGGGACTCTTGGTGATTCTGTATGCCGTTCTCTTCAGGATTTCCAAGGCGGCCCGCAGCTTCGATAACGTGATCGATGTGGCGAATTACCAGGGCCGATACGGGCTTATCACGCTCGGGGCTGCGCTCGTCATCATCGTCGGCGGGATCGATCTATCGATTGGCTCGGTGCTGGGCTGCGGGGCGATTCTTTTCGGCGTCCTGATGATGGATGGCGTTCATCCATACGTCGCTGTGCCGCTGGTGTTGGCGTTCGGCTGTGTCATTGGCCTGGCGAATGGCCTGCTCATCACGCGGTTGAGGCTTCAGCCATTCCTGGTCACGCTCTGTGGGATGTTCATTATCCGCGGTATCGCGCGCATCATCGCGGAACCAAACCCCTATCGCGGTACGGTCAGCTTTTCGAATGTGTGTGAAGCGCACCGGTCATTTGAGGCCCCGCTCCGTTCGCTGCGTTATTGGCTGATTGGGAAATCGCCGACCGACGCGGCGCTGATCTTCCCGGCACAGTTCATCCTGCTATTGATTCTGGCGGCCGTGGTTGGCTTCTTCCTGCATCGCACCGCCTACGGCCGCTACTGGTACGCCATTGGGCACAGCGAACTGGCCGCCAAGTACGCCGGTGTGAATGTGAATCTGCACCGCGTCGTCGTGTATGTCGCATGCTCCGCGCTCGCGGCGCTGGTAGGTGTACTCTTGTTTCTCAACGAATCGTCGATTCAGTCCGATAACGCTGGCGTGGGCTGGGAACTCTACGCCATCCTGGGTGCGGTTCTCGGCGGCTGTAGTCTTCGCGGCGGTGAAGGCACAGCCGTTGGTATGGTGCTCGGGGCGATGGTGTTGCCAGTGATCGAGAGTATCGTGAACTTCCGTGGGGAAAAGAGTGACGTGATTCCGCTGATTGTCGGAGTTACGCTCTTGATTGGGACGATCATTGATGAACTGATCCGCCGTCGCTCGCGCGTGCACAGGTAGAAATTCAAACGGCTCGCACGCAGAAGCGTGCGAGCCGTTCGGTTGGCGCAGGCGAGGGTTACTTCCTGACCTGTGGCGTGGAAGGCTCACAGTAACGCCGCCGAGAAGTCGTACGTCGACTTCGAGGAACGGCGTCCGGCGCGGTTGTTCCAGACCTCGAAGTTGACGTACGACTTCTCGGCGAAAGCGGTGCTGGAACAGCCTTTCTCGTCGTGTGAGGTGGGGAAAGCGCTCGGGCGACGCAACATCGCCCCAATTCGCTAGCCTGCACTCTTCCCATTTCCCCCACTCACTCGGCAATTCGGGACCGACGTTCGGGCCGGGCAATCAGCGGCCATAGGACGGTCGAGCGCCTCCAGCGGGGGGCATGAGATCGGGCGCGGTGTTCGTCGCAAGCGCACTCCATAGCCCGAGGACGACAATCACCCCACCAGTGATGCAGTTGCAGATGATGATCGACTGGGTCGGACCAGTTGGTCCTGTACCCATCACAGCCCAAGGCGAGATGATCACCCAGATGCCGCAGAGGACATTGAGCCAACTCAGCCACGCCTGGTCGAATGCCCCACCCAACCGAATTGCCGCCAGCACTGCGACAATGATCCCGAAGATGATGTTGTTCGTCGTCATCGGGTTTTGGGTGGAGATGGCGAAGGCGGAAATGAACAACCAGATCGCGGCCAATAAGTTGAGCCCGCTGGCCCACTGAACCTGTGTGCGGTAGGTGCTCCCATTGTTGACCATGACAGCGACTCCTTTCCGGGCCAAACGTGGCCCGATGGATTCAGAAGTGGAACCTCACTTGCCGAGACGTTCCAACGGAGGGCAGGTACTCCGCCACACAGATATGTCGCAGTTCCCATACCACGTGTTGCCAGGAAGTTTGGTGGTGTCGCCTCCGTTCGCGTGGAGAAGTTGTCGGGACACTTCCCGCTCCACAGAGTGCTCGGCACTACGCACACCCGAGTAATGCTCCGGTACCTCGAGATGGCTGGTGCTTACGATGAGGTCAATTGAACTGCCCACGCCCGCGCATCCGCTTGCTCACTTGCCACGTGGGTCGCGAACCGGACGCGGTTCGTTCAATTCCGGAGGAGTACAGATAGTGACCATTCCAATCACGAGACGACGGATGAGACCGAGTGTTGTCGCGCTCCATGCCGTCAGGGCAACCCACGCAAATGTCTCCCCGAGCGGAGACAGGAACGGCAGTCCGAACTCCTGGGTCAACGAGAGAGTACACACGGCATACATCCCGAGCGGGAACACCGCACCCCAAAAACCGTGGTCGTAGGTCAGTGGGTAGCGCTTCACTCCATACCGCCAGACTTCGAGTATCGTCAACAGCGGCAGCCACCATGTCGCCGTCGCCCAGAACGCCAACGACAAACCTTTCAGGAATGGAGTCAACTCCACCAGCAATTCTGATCGGCGATCGACTGACACGAGCGATACCCCGCCGAGGGTTGAGATTGCCATCGCCCCCATGCTGATCCAATACGGTGGCGTGAAATCGGCCGGGGCGAGTGGGCGGAACGTGATTCGGTAGAAGATCAGGGTGATGAGCCACATGTATAACATCCCGCCGATGAGCCAGAAGCACAAAGCGATGAACAAACCCGGCACGCTCACAGTGTCCGGAAGGTATGGTGCCACCGAACACCCGAGCACGCACACCGACTGAGTAGCCACGACTGTCAGCAGCCAGGTCCCACTCAACCCCTTTTCCAATTCCGGCTTGTTTTCAGCGCCCATCAATCTGGGAAGAACGGAATATGAGAACCCGACCCAGAGCAGACCTGTAATAACCCAGAGCACTACACCCGCTTCAGGAGAACTACACAGGAGTACGCTACCGCTTCCAAGCATCCCGGTGGCTGCGACGCAGGTGAAAAAACCTGGAGCACGAGCGTGGGAATGGAGATCGGCGCGGACTGCCGACCGATGGTAGATGCACCGCGCTGCGGTGAGCGCCCACAGGACCGCGTAAACCACGGCACCGACCCAGAAGAGGATCAGTCCGACCACTCGCCACCCCGCCGCGTTTAACGCCAGAGCAACGATGCCCGTCGCCATCACGATCGCAAAGCTATTTGGGGATAGATCTCGGATGGACCGGGCAGCGGGAGAAGGAGAATCGAGCATGTCAAGTTCCGGCCCGCTTGGGGTAAGCGAGGCGGTGGAATACACGACGGGCGACACAACAGTCAGAGGATTGTGTTGCTACATGAGGTGAGATGGAGCAGAAGTGATGCCGCGGACGTTGATAATGATGTTTGTTTTAATAATTATCTGTTTCATTACTCTTCACCAGCTGCCCCGCTCGTTACAGGTTCGTCTGGTGTCGTGTTTTTTCCGCTGGTTTCCGGTTTTCGAGCCGTTTATTCTCCTATTTTTTCCGCTGTTTTCCGGTTTTTGAGCGTTTTTCCAGTGTCGTCCTGTGTCGTCTGGTGTCGTGTTGCCGAGCGTTTTTTCCGCGGTCTGTGGGGCTGGTGCCGGTCAACTGGCCAGCGCCGAAGGTCTGCGTTATGACGGCACATGGTTGGCTACCTGCTGCCCCTCAACACAACAACACGCTCGCCAGTTAACTCAATGGCCCGTCGCTTACGCTTGCGGCTCGTCAACTCATTAGTCCGTCGCTTACGCTTCAGGTTACCTCGACCGCCCTCGTTCGCAAAGCAAGCGCAAGGCTGGCGGTGGCCGAGGAGTCGGCTCAGTTAACTATACGCAATATCACACATTTGTCCAGAGCGTCGGTCGGGCTATGCTCGCACTTCGATTCGACTGGGCGGAAGAGCCCCGAGCACTCATTCCGCGCCAGCGATTCTTATCAATCACCGTGGCCTCGTGCTTAGAACTCCGTGAACCCGTCATTGGTGTCGCCATTGTTGCCGAGGCGGTCGAGTTCATGAGATCGGGCGTGACCGTTGCTCATTGCCCGCGATAGCGCGGGGCGAGATTTTGATACCTGAGCGGTCCTGGGTGCGTTCTTCACTGGAGCAGATACAGGTCGGGTCGGTGTGTGGCTCGTGTCATGTCCGAGTTTAAACTTGCCGACGAGGTCGCGGAGTTGGTTCGCCTGTTCGGTGAGGGTCTGAGCGGTGGCGGACATTTCCTCGGTCTGGCTTGCGTTACGCTGTGTAACGGTGTCCATCTGTGTAACGGCCTTGTTCACTTGATCGATGCCTGTTGATTGCTCTCGAGAGGCGGCGGCAATCTCGGTCACAATGTCCGTTACTCGCTTCACACTGGTGACGATCTCGGTGAGTGTCGTTCCGGATCGGTTGACCAATTCGGTCCCGGCATCGACCTTCTTGACCGAGTCCTGGATCAGTGATTTGATCTCCTTGGCCGCCGCGGCAGAGCGTTGGGCCAGATTACGCACTTCAGCGGCGACCACTGCAAAGCCCCGACCTTGTTCTCCAGCCCGTGCCGCTTCGACCGCGGCATTGAGAGCCAGGAGGTTGGTTTGGAAGGCGATCTCGTCGATGGCCGTGATAATCTCGGCTATCTTCTTGCTGGCCTGATTGATCTCACCCATCGCCTCCACCGCGCTGCCCACCACCTGGCCTCCCTTCTCAGCCACATCCTTCGATCCACTGGCCAACTGACGCGCCTGTTGAGCGCTGTCGGAGTTCTGCTTGACCGTTGCTGTGATCTCTTCGAGAGTCGAGGCTGTTTCCTCCAGGCTGCTGGCTTGCTGCTGGGCGCCGGTGGCGATCTCCTCAGACGCGCTGGCCAGTTGGTTCGACGCATCCGCCAGTTGTTCGGACACCTCACGCACGCCCTCAAGCGCGGAACGAACTGCCAGCACAGCCTTGTTCAACGCCTTGGCCATTTCCCCGACTGCGTCCGAGCCCAGATCGGGAATGCTTTGGGTGAAGTCGCCCGCTGCCAGCGCGCTCACAGTGACCTGAATCGTATCGACCTTTCGTTGCACCTCGGCGGCGTTCTCTTTCACCTGACGTTCCAAATTTTTGGTCGCGGTAATATCGGTGGCGAACTTGACCACCTTGTAGGGTTTACCGTTGAGGTCGAGAATGGGGTTGTAGGAAGCCTGGATCCACACCTCTTTACCACCCTTGCCGATCCGTTTGAACTCAGCCGCAACGAACTCGCCACGGTTCAACTTGGCCCAGAACTCGCGGTACTCGTGACTGGCAGCCTCGGCCGGTACGACGAACATGCTGTGGTGTCGTCCCTGAATCTCTTCCAACCGGTACCCCAGAGTGGTCAGGAAGTTCTCGTTGGCGCTGACAATCGTCCCGTCCAATTTGAACTCGATCACAGCTTGGGCCTTATGAATGGCCGCAAGTTGGCCAGCGTAGTCGGTGTTCGTGAGTTTGGCCGCGGTAATATCGGTGGCGAACTTGACCACCTTGTAGGGTTTACCGTTGAGGTCGAGAATGGGGTTGTAGGAAGCCTGGATCCACACCTCTTTACCACCCTTGCCGATCCGTTTGAACTCAGCCGCAACGAACTCGCCACGGTTCAACTTGGCCCAGAACTCGCGGTACTCGTGACTGGCAGCCTCGGCCGGTACGACGAACATGCTGTGGTGTCGTCCCTGAATCTCTTCCAACCGGTACCCCAGAGTGGTCAGGAAGTTCTCGTTGGCGCTGACAATCGTCCCGTCCAATTTGAACTCGATCACAGCTTGGGCCTTATGAATGGCCGCAAGTTGGCCAGCGTAGTCGGCGTTCTGCATCATCTGCTTGTCGGTCGTTCGGGCGAGCCAAAAACCAATAGCAAGGGCGAGAGCGATGACCAGAGCGACGCCCAACAAGACGGTAACCCGCGCACTGGCGAAGTTGGTGTCGGCCATCGTGCGGTGCTTCTCGACGACCTCCGCCTTCACCTTCACCATTTCTTGCATTCGACCATCCAAATCACTCAGCATCGGGCGGAGACGCGTGAGACCGGCTTTCGCTTCGGCCACTTTGCCCTCACGTACGAGTGCGACGACCCGATCCTGTTCCTGACGCATTTCGTTGTACTGCTGTTCGATCTCTGCCGCACGGCGTTTATTCTCCTCATAGATCAAGGCGTCACGAAACGCCCCGAACTCACTGCGAAATCGGATGTCGGACTGCCGAATCGCATCTATCTGCTGCTTCACCTTGGCCGGATCATCTGCCGACAAGATGACTTCCCGGACGGATTGCGAAATCTTGAACGATTCCTCACTCGCTTGTTGGAGGTGGTGGAGCATGGTGGCGTGCGCGACCACGTCGTGGGTGGAGTCTCGACCCTCCCCCAGATTCGCCAGGCTGAAGTAGCCCAGTGTCGCAATGAGCAGGGCGAGTATCCCGAAGCTCAACAGCACTTTCGTCATCGTTTTGTGGGTTCGGTACCAGTCCACGACTGAACTCCTCGGTTAAAACGGGGGTGAGTTTGCCCGAAGGGCTTAAACGGTCAGGGTTGAATGAGTTGTGTTGCCAACCAACCGATCCACGTTGAGCAGGGTGACGAGTCGCTCACCGGTGCGGGCCATGCCGGTCATGAAGGAGGTGTCCACTCCATCGCCCAAGTCGGGGGTCGGTACGACTTCTTTGGTGGTCACGTTGAGTACATCGGAAACGGCATCCACCACCAACCCGACGATCTTCGCCCCCACGTTGACGACGATGATGACTGTGAATCGCGTGTATTCGCTCTCGTGCAGTCCGAAGCGGGTACGGAGATCAATAATCGGTACGACAGTTCCCCGTAGGTTCATGACGCCTTTGACTTCAGGTGGCGTGTTGAGCAGTGGCGTAACCTTCGAGTAACCCTTGATCTCCTGAACGTGTAGGATTTCCAATCCGTATTCCTCATCCTGAAGACGGAACGTCAAGAATTGACTGTCGGTGACGAATCCCGCTGGGTCGTTTGCGGTCGATCTACTCACAAGGTTTCTCCGAACGGGGATGAACCAACAGCGATACAGACGCAACAACGGAACCATCTAGCGGTGCACTGCCACTGCCATCACATTCGGTTATCACTGCCCAAATCGCCGGACTGATTGCGTTGAACGAGCACCCACTCCGTGGTGGCTGTCCGAGCAACCATAGTGGGTTGTTTTGGCTCTCAAATTTTGAGAGCGTGTTGGAATGATCGAAGTGAATTGGATTATTTATCTAACGTGTTTCCAAGATAAGAGGCGCTGCTAACTAGTGCATTTCCACTATGTGCGGACGAATGTGACTTCGGCGTCGAAGGGGCAACCTGGCGGGATTAGCAGCTCTAACAGAACCTTGCCGTTGGGCCAGTGAATGAGGTGTTTGAAGAGTCTGGAACCGAGTCTCGAGCTTCCTGAGCACACTGAGTCACGCGACGCGACTTCCTACTCCGCTTGCGCCGTCAGAACCAAACGGACAAGTTCCACAAGGTGAGCGGCCCGCGTTTTTTTCATAATGCTGGCACGGTGATTCTCTACGGTATTATCGCTGATACCCAAGCGGGTGGCGATGACCTTATTGGACTGCCCTGTCATAAGTAACCCCAACACCTCCCGCTCGCGCGCCGTGAGCGGAGCAAGCCGAGCAACGGCCTTGGTCCGCTCAGCCCGTTGAATGCGGAGAATGGCGTTCCGGCGGATCGCTTCACGAATCGCGTCCAGAAGGTTCTGGGTGGGAAAGGGTTTTTGGATAAAGTCCACTGCACCAGCCTTCATTGCTGTCACAGCGGAAGTAACGTCGGCGTAACCCGAAAGCATGATAAACGGCAGCAAGTAACCGCGATTGGAGAGACAGCGTTGTAACTCCAGACCGCTCATTCCTGGTGTCAGGAGTTCGGCGACAATGCACCCGGGGCATTCTTCAGCGAGGGCATCGAGAAATGTCTGGGGATTGTGGAAAGTTTCGACGAGGAAGCCAGAGGAACTAATTACCGTGCGGAGTAGCTTCTGCATATGCGCGTCGTCATCGACGACGAAAACCGTTGGTGTGTCAATCGTCTGCACACCTGCGAGTGGCGCCATTGGTAAACCTGCCAGGATCCAACGACAGAATCAGGGCGCCCGTGGGGCGAACATGCTTTAAGAATTAAGCTAGTTTCAGTAAGGTGTCAATCGTATTCATGGCATAAGTGTTTGACCTAGACTGCGTCACAGTTTGTGAGAAGGCTTGCGTTGTTTGAGCGTTGGGCTGTGAAATCTCTCGGTCAAAAAAGACGTAACCTCAAGGCGGGACGATGGCTGTCCCACAATACCAATTGCCAAACCGCGGCGTGGCCTCGACAGAGTAAAATCGCTCACCCGCTCAGCCCTTCGCCCACGTCCTTGAGGTCGGCGCGTTTACCCTCATACGTTTCGGCAAACGCCAGCACGTCGGCGTCCGGTTGCTCGTGCGCTGCGCGGCAGGCCATTTCGTACACCGCCGGCCACCAGTTCTCGTGTTGGGTCAGTCCCTTCTCCTTCACCGTCGCCCAGTTGCTCAAAATCTTCGACCACGCCGCGTCGCCGTAATCGAGTGCTTCCTTCAAACTGCTGAACTCAGGAACGTACCACAATCGGCCGATCTGTGAATGGAGCACTTCATCGGCCCAGTCGAAGTCTTGCAGGGTTGCCATGAGCGGCAGACCGGATTCCTGTGCCACTTCGAACTCGTAGCGCTTTCCCGTCCGCGGCATGAGCCCCTGTTCGATGAAGTACAGCACACCGTGTGCTTCCATCGGCGTGCATTCGGTGTTCAGGCGATGCGACCAGTTGAGCGTGATCTTGGCTTTGGTCCAATCGACGCCGAGCGCAACAAAACCAACTTCGCCCATCATGGCGTGCCGTGCTTCGTCCCAGAGCTGACGGCTCATATCGCGATAGTAACCCCACGGCTTGCCGGGCGTTCGCGTGATGATCGACGCCATCATTTCCGGTACGTCGATCTCGCGCAGACGCTTGTAGAGCATCATGAGCGCCTTCGCCCGCGCCGGGTACGTCTCGTTGTAGAGGAACGACTCGGCGTTCACGCCCTGGTTCCACGGGTCGGTGAAGCGTTCATCGCGCTTGGGGATGGGGTCGTATTGATAGGGTGTTTTCGAGTACAAGCGCGGCGTCCCGTTGTCGACTACGCCAAGCGATTCTTCGTACAGCGATTCCAGAATGTGGAGCCAATCCGATCCCGTCGATGGCGCGCGAAACGTCTTGATTGCGATTTGGCCGAACCCTTTCATCTCGTTCAGTTCAAGAAGAGCGAATTTCAGGATTCGTCGGCTCGGGGCATCAGTCAGAGGATTTGTCTCTCGTTGGTAGCACTCAATCTCGGTGATGAGGTAGTGGATAGCTCTTTGATAAAGACCCCAGACGAGATCCTCTGTTGTTGGTGCGGCCAGTATCTCGTCGAAGAACACCTCCAGGGCCGGGTGAGGAACATCCTCCAATCCCAAGGGCGGCTCGCGCATCTCGCCGATGCGCGTTCGCAGCGCGGTGGCATGTTCAGCGCACAGATAGGCGTGATGTGCAAAACCGGTCTTCAGTTCGTAGATCGGTTCCGCCGTGATGCGGGCGGTGAGAATCTGATGCAGCCGCTTGAAGCAGTAATGGAACCGCTTCAAGCGGCGGACGCACTCCTCCACCAAAAGTCCCGGCCTGGCGGCTTCTTCGAGAGTGCAAAGTCCAGCGAGGGGCGGAAGGCCCCTGTAGGAGGAGTAATTCGCAAGTGGTGTGGGGTTTGTCATGGTGTCACAATTGCGGAATGAGCGCCTGGTATGGTTCGTCGCATGCGTCGGCCACTTCACGCGAGGCTCTGAAGGCCGGGATCATCAAGGCGAAGAGGATGGCGTATGCTCCTCTATACGCAAGGAGACGCACAACTGCGGTGAATGTGCCCATGCCAGCGCCCGTCTCAACGACAATGGCCACGGTCGCCAGGATGAGGAGCGCCGCGAGACCCGGGCCAAACGAGGCGACCCCCGCCGCTCGCGTGCACTTGTGGGCAAGATCCTCGTCGCATGCTGCGCGGGCGAGGCATGAGAGCAGCATCATGATCAGAACTGTCCGGATCATCTCACACACACCAGTAATCATGGAGAACAGAATATTCCCTGCTGGAACATGGTTCGGCTCGTTGCGGTAGATGACCTTCGTCAGGTAGAACATCGTGGCGTCAATACGGGTGGGGAGTGGCGCAAATTTCACCGAAGTTACGGTCGTCCCCTCTTCACCCTTCTCCACGAACGTGATTTCGCCGCGTTGTGTCGCCACCACCAGAAGCAGGAAGAACCCGTGGATGCCGGTGGCCAAGCCCGCTCCGATCCCATAGCCGAGGCTGCCCGGCGCACGCGGACCCGAAAGACAGAAACCTACGCCGATGGCGGCCAAAACCCAGTTCACCAGTCCGCACAACGCGGCGACGTGCAGGAACCCCGCAGGGTAGACCCCGAACTGGGCTTGGAAGTAGAAAAGTATGATCAACACCATCGAGAAAAGGAACAGCCCAAACGAAATCCAGATGAGCTTGCAGCCGATGGCAGCGCGATTGAAGGCCTCCCGACGGGCGGCTTTTTCCTCCTGGGTGAATTTCTCCTCGGCCTCGCGCCGGCGCTGCTTGCGGCTCTTGCGGCGGTCGTTTCTCTCCGGGAGCGGGTCGAAGTCGCGATTCTCTCCCTCCTCTTCGTTGTCCCTGGCATTTCTCTTTTTTCGCGGCCGGTCCCCATTCTCCTCTCTGTGATTTGATTTACGCTTCGTCTTCGGCCGTTCTTCCACTTCTGGTTCGTCTTCTTCCAACTGCGGAGGGCTATCCGCTGGGGAAAACACCATCTTACACGCCGGGCAGCGCACCATCGCCGTGGTGCCATCGGGCACCTGGAGTCCGCTGCGGCATTTTGGGCAGGTCAGCAGCACGGCAAGGCACCTCATGAAGGAAAATAAATTAGCCCCGGCGGCCACATGCGTTCTTGGTCTGATGCGCGGCCATCCCGGGGACAAGCATCATGGCCGTATAGGCCAGGAACGTCAGAAAGATTATTGCCATCGCCAGATTGAGTATCATCTTGGGACCGATACCCCCACCATCGAACAGAAAGTATACCATCAGAATCACGAACGCGACGACGGCGATGATGATAGCTGTGAGGATCAGTCCGAATTGCGTCTTCTCGGCCGCCGCGTAGTCCCCCGCGGCTCGGGCCAGTCCTTTCACGGTCAACTGCATGAACACCAACCGCGCGACTTCGAGACATGCCGTCAGGAAGGCGAGGAGGAAAGTCACGCCAATCAGCGATGGCCTCGTAAAGAGGATCGGAAAGAAAATGTCGAGTACGGGGAGTGTGGTCGCCACAACAAGCCACGCCGGGGATCCCAGGCCGAGTTCGCGTGCCGTTGCGGAATTAATCGCGTCGAGAAGTACGATGAAGAGAACTCCAACAAGAAGCAGGTGAACGCTTGCGGTAAGAGTTGCCACAATGGCCATTCCCCGCGACCGCGCCGGACCCGCAATGGCAATGGCACTCCCCACCAGCCCCACGAGCCACGCGCAGAGTCCCAGCAAGCCCGGCAGGATGATGATGAGATCCATGACCGCCTGGAAATCCTCACTCCCCCCTCCAATTCCTCGACTGCTGCGACGGGAAGAGGGCGAAGAACTCGTCAGCGCAACCGCCCCAATCCACATGACAACGGCGTACAGCGTCAGCAGGCCAAAAGTGGCCATGTTGAGCCAGAAGGAAATCGAAATCAAAAACGCACCAGCTTCGCCTTTTCCCATGGCTCCGCGACTGCCAGGCCGCGGTTGCCAGTATTCGTCCTCATCGTCTTTGTAGCGCGGCTTCTTCGTTTTCTTCTTGGGCTTCTTTTTCGGCCGGTCGTCATCGTCTTCTTCGTCATCGTCCCTGTGTACCCGCGACTTCGCTGGCTGGGCGGTAACGCGCTTCTGGGGCTCATCATCCACGATTTCGAAGTCGGGTTCCTCGGCTTCAGTTTTTGTGGGCGGAGGGGGGACGGATGGTGCCGGAGGCGGATCGTCCACCACTTCAAACGCAGGTGGAGTTTTGACGGGAAACACAGTGCCGCACTTGGGGCATTTCGTGTTGCCGCTCACCCCTGCTGGGACTTTGAGTTGGGTGGGGCACTGGGGGCAGGCAATAACCGGCACCGGTGCATCCTCGATTCGATGAATATTGGTGAATTGTTTTCTACCGTGCGGTTGGTAAAGGGAGCAATGCCGGATGACCAACGTTCACAACGGAATTTCGGCGTTGGTCACGGCCAACCTCAAGATTACAGCGAGCGGATTCGAATTCCGAATGAGTAGATTTGAAGAAGATTGACTCGGATCGACCCGTGTCCGGCGTGCTGTTCGTTCACTTGTTATGGCCGGAACCTGTGAAATTTTTCACAAGCCTAGCTCACTTGGATATCAACGAGACCGTCATTCTCTCGATGAACCCGTGACCCTCACCACTTTCCCACGCTGCAACGTCCTTGGCGAGCTTTTCATCCCCTTCCGCAAATCGGTACTCGAGCCAAACGCCCGCCGCCAGTACCCCGACTCCTCTTCCTTCTCGTACCACATCACTTCTCTCCGCACGATTTCTTTCTTTGAGCCCTTGTCGGTGCGTTTGTATTGCACGAACGGCGCGGTCTTGCAGACAGATCAGAAGAGTTGGGACAGGATAACAGGATCAACACGATTCGGAACTTCAATCCGACTTCATCCTGTCATCCCACCGAATGCTCTTTTCTGATCCGTGTTTATCTGCGTCATCTGCGGCTCCTCTTCTTCTGTTATTCTCGGCGGCTCCTCTTTTCGCACGGCATGGGTAACATGTTCCCAGCCCGGCCGTGAGAGGAGAGGAACGTGCCGTATCAGCCAATCGAGAACTACGGAATCATCGGGAACCTGCGGACGGCCGCGCTCGTTGGCCTGGACGGATCGATCGACTGGCTCTGTCTTCCGCGCTTCGATTCCCCCAGTGTGTTCGGCGCCATTCTCGACGACGCCAAAGGCGGGCGGTTCCGCATCGCTCCCATCTTTGAAGGTTCGCGCCACAAGCAGTTCTACTGGCCGGAAACCAATGTCCTCGTCACGCGGTTTTTGCACCCGGACGGCATTCTGGAACTGATCGACTTCATGCCGGTCCCGCAGCCGGGCGATGAGTGCGAACATCAGATCATTCGCCGCGTGCATGTCGTGACCGGCGAGGTGTCGATTCGCGTCGAGTGCCAGCCGGCGTTCGACTACGCTCGCGCTCCGCACACCACGCTGCCCGATGATTGCGGCATCCGCTTCGAGGGTGCGGGCCTCACGCTCGTGCTCACCACGCCGGTCGCAATGCACATCGAACCCAATGGTGGAGTGGTGGGCGAAGTGTTTCTCAAAGCCGGCGAGGAGCGAACGTTTATCCTGCAACTGCTCGAACAGGGAAAGAAACCCAGCGCCTGCCCCACTCCGGCCGGTGCGGCCGTCCTGTTCCAGCGCACGGTCGATTACTGGCAACGCTGGCTGAAAAAATGCACTTACACCGGCCGCTGGCGCGACGTCGTCTATCGTTCGGCTCTGGTACTCAAACTGATGACCTACGAGCCGACCGGAGCCATTGTCGCGTCGCCGACGACGAGCCTGCCCGAAGGTATCGGTGGTGTGCGTAACTGGGACTATCGCTACACCTGGATTCGCGACGCCGCGTTCACGCTCTATGCGCTCTTGCGGATCGGTTTCACTGAAGAAGCGGTGCGTTTCAAGAACTGGCTCCGCGAACGATGGCGCAATCCGGAATCGTCGTCCGATGGCCCATTGCAACTCATGTATGGCATCGATGGCCGCGCCGAACTGGAGGAATTTGAACTGCCGCACCTGGAGGGTTATCGCGGGTCGCGGCCGGTGCGGGTCGGCAACGGCGCGCACGGTCAGCTTCAGCTCGACATTTACGGCGAACTGATGGACGCCGTGTATCTGTTTAACAAGTACGCCGCGACGATCGGGTACGACGACTGGGTGCGATTGCGACATATGATCGACTGGGTCTGCGCCAATTGGCGCCGGCAGGATGAGGGCATCTGGGAAGTGCGCGGGGGTCGGCGCGAGTTTGTTTATTCGCGCGTGCTGTGCTGGGTGGCGATTGATCGGGGATTGCGGCTGGCGGACAAGCGATCGTTTCCGGCCAACCGCGCGAAGTGGTTGGCTGTCCGCGATGAGATTCTCGAAGAAGTGATGACGAAGGGGTGGAATCGCCAGAAGCAAGCTTTCGTGCAAAGTTATGGTTCCGATGCGCTCGATGCTTCGCTATTGCTCATGCCACTCGTCTTCTTCACCGCGCCAAACGATCCGCGAATACTCAGCACGCTCGACGCGATCCGCACGCCGGTACGAATGGGTGGCCTTGCCGCCGATGGCCTCGTGTATCGTTATGATCCCGCGCTTGCGCCGGATGGCTTGCCCGGTACGGAAGGTACGTTCAATATGTGCTCGTTCTGGCTGATCGAAGCGTTGACGCGTGCGGGTCAAACCGATCCCAAACTGCTGGCCGAAGCGCGGTTGCGCTTTGAACAAATGCTAGGCTACGCGAACCATTTGGGACTGTACGCGGAGCAAACCGGGCCGAGCGGTGAGGCGCTGGGGAACTTCCCGCAAGCGTTTACGCACCTGGGGCTGATCTCGGCCGCGTTCAACCTCGACCGCGCTCTGAACGCCAAGGGGTGAAGAGGAATCCGGCGCGGAAATCACGCGATGATTCTGGAGGTTCGTGGGTTTGTCGGCAGAGCGAAGCTCTGGGAACCTTCACGCTGTACCGCTATCATGCCCGCAGAGGCCCTCTTTACCGGTGGATCACATGAAGCGGGTGCGGATCGGCAACGGATGTGGATTCTGGGGCGATAACCTGGACGCTCCCGTGCGCCTGGCGGAAGCGGGCCAACTCGATTACCTCACTCTGGAATACCTCGCCGAACTCACGATGTCCATCCTCGCCTTGCTCAAGGCGAAGGACGCCAATTCCGGGTTCGCGACCGACTTCATCGACGTCCTCGGCCGGCTCGCCCCCATCTTGAAGCAGCAACCCAAACTGAAGATCGTCACCAACGCGGGCGGCATGAATCCGCACGCCTGCGCGGCCCATGCGAAGCAAGTGCTTGCGAAAGCCGGCATCACGAAACGAATAGCCGTAGTGAGCGGCGATGATTTGCTTCCGCGTCTGGATGAGTTGCTCGCGACGGGCCACACCCTCAACCATCTCGATAACGGCACGCCACTGTCCACCATTCGCGACAAGGTGGTGAGCGCCAATGCGTACCTCGGGGCTCACCCTATTGCGGAGGCACTCAATCACGAGGCGGAGATTGTGATTACCGGCCGCGTGGCGGATGCCTCACTCACGGTTGGCCCGGCCGCACACGAGTTCGGCTGGGGATTTGGCGAGCCGGATCTGGATCGACTCGCGGCCGGGACGGTGGCGGGTCACCTAATCGAATGTGGCGCGCAAGCGACCGGCGGATTGTGGATCAACGCGAGTGATTCCACGAATCTCGGGGATGTGGGCTATCCCATTGCCGAAATCGCCGAAGATGGCACATTCACGATCTCGAAACCCGGTGGCACCGGCGGCGCGGTGAACATCGAGACGATTTCGGAACAACTCCTCTACGAAGTCGCCGACCCCGCCAACTATCTCACGCCCGACGTGGTTGCCGACTTCACATCCGTGCAGCTCTCGCAACTGAAGCCCGACGTGGTTGGCGTCACTGCGGGAACGGCGAACGGCGTTACCGATACGTACAAGGTGTCGGTGGCGTATCGCGAGAGCTTTATGTCGGCTGGGACGCTGGTGATCGCCGGCCCCAATGCTGCGTGGAAAGCACGCCGATCGGGTGAAATCATCTTGGAAAAGCTGAAACACGCGGGTTTCACCTTCGCCGAGAGCCGCATTGAAACACTCGGAGCCGGCGATTGTATCCCCGGTGTGGTCTCTGGCTCCGGTGATCCGCCGGAAGTGGTGCTGCGAGTGGCGGTGCGCGACCCGCGCAAGACTGCTATCGAGCGATTCACCAAAGAGTTCGCCCCGCTGGTCACCAGCGGCTTCCCCGGCACAACTGGCTACACCACCGGCCGCCCGCCGGTGCGGGAAGTCTTCGCTTACTGGCCGGCATTGGTCGCCAAATCCGCCGTGACGCCTGTAGTGGAGCTTGTGTGATGGCGAAGGTTCCGCTCTCGACAATCGCGCACGGTCGCAGTGGCGACAAGGGTAACCACGCGAACGTCGCGATCATCGCTTACACCGACGCTGGCTTTGCGTGGCTGAAGCAGCATCTGACGGCGGAAGTGGTCGCGGCGTACTTCGCGCCTCTTGAGCCGTCGCTTGTGGAGCGATTCGAAGCGGCCAATGTTAGGGGACTGAACTTCATGCTGTACGACGTGCTGGCTGGTGGCGCGAGCCGGTCGCTTCGCACCGACACGCAAGGCAAGACGCTGGCGCTGGCGCTGTTGCGGATGATGGTGGATGTGCCAGCAGAGGCGAATCCCGACCGCAAGGTCGGCGGGTAGCTACATGTTGCTGTTGACCCACCGACCTTGCGGTCGGGGTTCGCCTTGGAGAATCCCATGTCCGAACTCGTTCTCTATGCGCATCGCGGCTCGGCGGCACTTATCACCATCAATCGACCCGATAAGCGCAACGCTCTCTCCCGCGCGTTGATCGCATCGCTGAGTGATGCGTTCCATCGCGCTGCGAACGACTCTGCCGTGCGTTGTGTTATTCTCACCGGCAACGGTCCGGCGTTTTGTGCTGGTATGGATCTCGATGAGCTGCGCGGGACGCTCGGCGCAGATGCCGACAAAGTGTGGGACGACGCGACCAAGCTCTCCGCGCTCTACGACTTCATCTACACGTTGCCGAAGCCGACCATTGCCGCCGTGAATGGCTCGGCTGTGGCTGGCGGAGCGGGGCTGGTAACTGTGTGTGATCTCGCGGTGAGCGTGCCGGATGCGAAGTTCGGCTATCCCGAAGTACGCAGAGGATTGGTGGCGGCGATGGTGATGCCGCACCTCTTGCGGCATGTTGGCGAACGGACGGCGCGCTGGCTGTTGCTCACGGGTGAACTCATCGACGGCATTGCGGCTCTGCGTGTGGGGCTGGTGAATCAGATCACCTCCGACCAAGCTCTGCTCGAAACTGCTGACGGCTGGACGAAATCGCTGGCTGAAGGTGGCCCGAGGGCACTGGCGACGACGAAGGAATTTCTCCACCGTTGTTCACGGCTCGGCGTTTCGGTGGATGAACTCGCGCGCGGCAGCGCCGAACCGCGACTCACAGAAGAATGCCGTCACGGACTGACCGCGTTCTTCGAAAAGAAACCCGCCCCGTGGACGGCGAACTCCGCCCGCGAGGGCGGGTGACGAGCCGGAAGCGTCAGCGACGGGCCCGAAACCCTCGCGGGCGGGGTTCGCCTGGAACTCCCCATGAACCCCATCGTCGGCATTGGCGAAGTGCTGTGGGACGTCTACCCGGACGGCCACAAGGTGGCTGGCGGGGCGCCATTCAATTTCACGTTCCACTGCCATCAACTCGGTCACCCAGCGGTGATCGTGTCTCGCGTGGGCAATGATGAGCTTGGCCGCGAACTGCGCGACCGCGTTCGCGCACTTGGCCTCTCGGACGAATACATCCAGACCGACTACGAACACCCCACCGGCACGGTGCGAGTCACGCTCGACGCGAACAAAGTGCCGACGTACACGATCATAGAAAACGTCGCGTGGGATTACATTGCATGGGAAGACAAACTCGAATCGCTCGCAAAGACCTGCCGGGCTATTTGCTTTGGCACACTCGCGCAACGGTTCGGCACGCCGATACCGATAGATCGCATCGCGACAGGGCTTCGTGATCGACGGGGGCATGAACGGCTGTCACCAGCGCGCGTCATCTTTGATGTGAACTTGCGCAGCAACTATTTCAATTCTGAGCATCTGGAGTGGGGATTGAAGGTCAGCGATTGGTGCAAGATCAACGCTGACGAGTTCGCGATCCTCTGTGGTCTCTTCAGTTGCGATACACTCGAAGACTTCGTGGAAACGATGATGGGGCCTTTCCGACCGTGCGCCGCGATCGTGACGCAGGGCGAGCATGGATGCGACATTTACCGGCAGTGGGAAGAATGCGACGAAGACGGTGATCCGACCTTTCCTCGTGAAGAGTTTCACGAACCCGGCGTTCCAGCTCACGTTGTCGATACGGTTGGCGCGGGGGACGCATTCACGGCCGCGATGGTGTGTCTGCACCTGGAGGGGAGGTCGCTGCGGGAATGCGCCCGATTCGCCAACCATTACGCCGCTCGCGTGTGCGAGCAGCCTGGCGGGACGCCTCGTCTCGACCGCGCCGAAGTAGAACGAGCTGCGGGGATGAAGCCATGATGCCATCCGACTGGCGTCCACCAACGCTCACCACCCCTCGCCTCACGCTACGGCCCTTCACCGATGCCGACGCGGAACCGCTCCTCGTCCACACGAAGAATCCGAACGTCACGCGATTCACGCTCTGGGACGCGCATGAGTCTATTGATGACACCCTTCTCTTCGTCCACGATTATGCCCTCGTTCGCTATCGCGAAGGAATGCCCGACCCATACGCGATCACCATCAACCCCGACCCGCGGCCAGTCGGCGCGTGTGGTTGCTTTTGGGCCGCTATGCCACACCGGACGATGGAACTTGGATATTGGATCGCGGAGCCGTTCTGGGGAAAGGGGTACATCGTTGAAGCGTGTCGGGCGATTCTGACGTTCGTGTTTGCGGAGTACACGCCGGAGCGAGTTCAGGCACGCGTCATTGAGGGCAACAACGCCAGCGCTCGTGTCCTGACAAAGCTCGGATTTCGCGAAGAAGGCACTTTGCGTCGGTCGTTATTGCGCCGGGACAAGTTCGAAGACGTGCGGATATTCTCGCTCTTGCGGGCGGAGTGGTTGGATGTGGCGAACCGCATGGAGTGAGCCCGCCGAGTTGGGTTCGGCGATTGACGCCACGCCGTTCGCCACATCCACGCTGATCACTTCTGCGGCATGTTTGCGGAAGCGGGTGTGACGGAGCCGTTCATCCACTCCGGCGCTGCAAAGCGGTAGCCAGCGATGCCGGGACTGCCGGGGGCGGCCGCAGGCATCTGCGTGACACGCCCCTGCCAGGTCGGCGTCAGGGCAGTTCCCTGCGTTCCACGTTGCGGCATCATTACTGGTCCAGCGCTGCCTCCCATCGGCCCGGGTTGCGGCATCGGTTGTGGCAGGTAAGGTTGAGGTTGGCCGAGCGGATAACCGGTCGGTGGAACTGCTGACGGAGCGCCAGACGCCGGACCGACTGGCGGGCCATATGCGGGGTAGCTGCCGTTGGCGCAACCACCGCAACCATAGCCGCCGTAACCTCCGGGACAGGGGAACATGCCAAGCAACGGCGTGATGTACGGCGTGGGGTGGCAGCGCGGCAGGTCAGTGTTGGATGGGTGATAGGTCATCCATGCTTTGAAGCGGCTCCAGCACATCCCGCTTCGGCCGTGGCCGCCGGGAGCACAGCCACCGGGCCCGCAGGTGCCATCTGGCACGCCAATGCCGGCAACCGGCGGCGGGGGCATGGGAACTCCCGTGGTGACAGTTCCCGGAGCAGCGGGGACCATCGGCGCAGTGGGATCGGTGGTTGCCCGCACCGAGTTACGGAATGGCGACCACCTCGGAGCCGAGAATATTTGAGACGTGTTCGATGCTCCCCACGAACCCTGATCGCCTGATGGATTGATAAGCTTCCCGCCCTGGATCATCGGGGCCGGGACGACGGGTGCGGTCGGTGCAAGCGTACCTTCCTGCGCCGCCACCGACCCGAACGAGCAAACCCCCGCCACCGCCACAATTGTCCATTTCCACACTAACCGCTTCATATTCCGCCTCCGTGCGGATGACAGGTTCCCATCGAAGTTTCGGAGGGAATGACCTACCCAGTGCAGACCGGAAGACGGCATCACAAGAATCAACGAACGCACGGCCGGCACAACCGGTAGAGTTTACCAGTCTGAGCCGTCGAAGCCGGGGAGCGAAGGCTGAATGGTGCGGCGTTTGGCGGGCTTGTTCACGCGAGCCACGGCGCGGTTGTTCGCGTTGGGCCGGCGCATGAGCATGATGGTCTTTGCGGCCACATCCTGACGCGCCGTGATGACTTCCGCTGCTGGATTGAGCGCAACGAGAGCTTCGCGACCCGCCACCGCCGCGAGTTCCGGTTTATTGCAGTCGCGGCTCAGGTGCAATTGAACGAGATGGCCGGGGAACCCATCCCCCGATTTGCCCGCAATCGCCGCGGTCAGTTCCGCGGCTTGCTTGTTCGAGAGGTGCCCGTGGTCGCCCAGGACGCGATCGACCAGGAATTTGGGCCGCGAACTCGATCGTTCCATCAGTTCGTCGTGGTTGTACTCGATCGCCAGCACATCCACGCCCGCGAACGCCGCGATCAACTCCGGCGATCCGCACCCCAGATCGGACGCATAACCGATCGACCATGCCGGATTGCCCGGCAACTTCCCCGCCTCGGCGGGGAGCGACGAGGCGCCATCGAGGCCATCGAGGCGGAACGCAAACGTGGGCACGGAGTCGTGCGAGACACGGATCGGCATGCACGTGAGCGTGGGGGTGAGTTGCATCAACTGACCTTCGGCGTAATCGCGGGTCAGTCCGGCCGCGTGAAACGTAGTGAACGACGCGGCTGCTCGTCCCAGATGCTCGAAGTGACGTGGATGGCCGTAGAGCGGAATTCTGCGGCTCCGCAGGTCGGCCAGTGTCGCGTCCTTCCAGTGGTCGGTGTGTGTGTGGGTGAGAACGACCGCCGAGATGCGATCCCACTTCACGCCAATGGATTGAAGCCGTGCGGAGAGGAAACGCGGGTGCAGTCCGCAGTCGATCAGGAGGCCGAAGTCATCAAGTTGAAGCAGGCTGGCGTTCCCGCTACTGCCGCTGGCAAGCACAGTGAACCGGGCCGTCATCGCGTCGTATTCCTTCTGGATCAATAGGCTCGCTCCTGCCGGGAGAGCAGCACATGAAGCGATTGTGAAGGTAAGTTGTAACCTGTGAAAGGGATGAGGGGAAGCCCCGTAGGAAAAGCCATGTTGAGAATGATCCGCACAGCGGCGGTGCTTCAGAGTGGACCGCTCCGCGAGCGGGTCGCGAACGCAGTGAGCGACAGTTTAATTGTCGCCGTTTGGCGATCCGCTCGCGGATCGAGCGGTCCACTCTTTTTCACTTCACATCCTTCGGTTCCATTCGGAGCAGCGTGAAGGGGTAAATGATGGTCGCGTAGAAAGTGCCGTCCTTTGCCTGAATCATCGCCATGTGAGCGTGGAGCGGCGTGTAGGTGCCATCGGGCAGCTTGTGGAAGCCGTGTGTCCAGGGCTTCGGTTTACCGTCCTTGCCTGGCCCAAAGTCGAACCAGTCTGGGTTCTTCACGACCAGCACGCCGTGATCTTTCGCCTTGCTCGTCTTCGGATCGAAAGTAACGAGGTGATGCAGGTAGCCGCCACCGAACTTGGTCTCGTTATCGATGCGGTAGATCGCGTGGACCTTGCCATCCGTGCCGACGATCAACGACCCCCGCGAGTCGTGGTGCTTGCCTTCAATGAGCCGGCCCAAGTCCTTCACTGGTAACTTCATACCTGCCGCGGTCAGGTCGATACGGAAGAGCGTCGAGTCAGACAGGCGGACGAGGTATGCGGACTTGCCGTCGGCGGTGATGTCCCAGCACGCCGGGCCGAGGTTATCGTCGGCCTTCCCCACAGGTTTGCCATCAGAAACCAGATCGAGAATTTCGAGCGTATTGGTATCAGGGTCGAAACGAGCCAGTTTGAAGTCTTTCGTGATTGCCACTGCCCGGCCCTTGTGATCGAGCAGCGTCTGAGCGTAGGGCGTGAGTCGGAGATCGGCGTTCAGTTCGCGGAACTTCTTCGTCTTCACGTCGTAGATCATCCAGTGTTGCTCTTCACACGTCACCACATAGATGATTCCACGTTTCTCGTCGGCGGTGACATCAATAACGCCTTCTCCCTTGTACGGCATTCCAAGGCTCTCGGACTTGTCGGTTTCGGGGTCGTAGACGATCACGTAGCCGCCGGGGTAATCGGCCTTGTCGCGGTCATCGGGTCGACGGTAGCCCTGCTTGCTGCCGACGTAAATCTTGCCGCTTGGGCCAACGAAGTTGCGAGTGTGAATCTTCGCCTGCGCGGCGTAGGTCGGTCCCTTGGTGTTGAGTTCGCACACCTTGTTCACGTCCACGACGATTCGCTGCTTGCCGGTCTTCGGGTCGAACTCGATGAGATAGGCATTGAAGCCGTAGGCGGCGGTGCCGACGTAAATCTTGCCGTTCTTGCCTTCGCACAGCGAGAAGTAGCCCGATTCGTCCGTGTGCGTACCGGGCAGGATGTGGTACGCTGTGCCCCACACGTAGGGGAAAGGCGCTTTGCTTGGCGCATCTTTTGGCTGCGCGAAGCACGGCGAAGCGAGAAGAGCCAGAGCGAGGAGTGAGAGTGTGTGTCGCATGGTGATGGGAGGTAAGGAGGTTAACGAGCCGCGACCGCAACAGTAGTTTCAAGGTGCGTAACAGGACGCGTCAAAGGTAGAAGCCCCCCTCACCCGCCGTGAGCCGCTGCGCGTCTGCGGCGACCTCTCCCCGCAGGAGCCGCTTCCGCAGGGAGGGGTTGGGGGGGTATTACTTCCTACACTCGCGCCGGTGCATCAATCGGTTTGGTCGCATCGAGCAGAAATCCGCAGCCGGCCGCCGCGGCGAACGCGATTCCACAGCAGATGAACGCGGTATCCCACCCCGCGAGCAGGCGAATCTGAGTTAAGAGGACCGGCGAGACTGACGCTCCGAGATTCCCCCACATATTCCCCCAACCGAGCGCAGCGCCCACGTTTTTCCCTCCAACGTCCTGAGAGAATGACCAGACGGACGGATTGTGCAGGTCGACCAGAAACGCCATGATCCCCAGCGCAAAGACCACCGTCCACGCGGTCGGCAGGTTGGGGACGACGAAGAAGACCACCGCGCAGCCACTCAGGCCGATCCCGATCGGAATTGATCGGCCGTATTTCGGACCAAGCCACCTGCGAAGCAAATCGGTGAACACCCCGCCACACGCCATGCCCAGGACGCCGATGGTCAGCGCCGTCGATTGCATCGGGCCGACTTCTTTCAGCGGCGTGCCAAACACTTCGTTCAGATAGGTTGGCAAGAGTGTAACGATGAACGCCCAGCCAAAGTTAACGCCGAATTGCGCGCTGCCGGAAAGCCACATGTTCCGCGACCGAGCCAGTACCCCGAGCAACTGAAAGAACGAGCGTTCGGGTTTGTTCGCTCTCTCTTCCCTCACGGGAGAGGGTGGTTCGCTCGGCGAATCGGATGAGAGATTGGCTTGGGTCGGCCGGTCACGGACAACCAGCCAGAACAACAGCGCGACGAACAATCCGCAGAAACCATACACGACGAACACCCCCCGCCAGTTCTCCGGGGGTTTGCCGTCTGGCCCTGGGCTGGCGGGCGTTGGCGAAATGGCCCACTCGACCACCGGGATACCGATCAGTCCGGCTGCAAGGGCCGCCGTCAACCACGGGGCGATGGCGCCACCGACTCGCCCCCCGAACGCCACGATTGAACTGCACAATCCGCGTTCTTTTGGCATTGCCCAGTTCTTGACCAATCCCGCCGCGGCCGGGTACGCACTCGATTCCGATATACCCAGCAACAGGCGAATGCCGAGCAGCGCGTAGAAACCCAGCACGAACCCCGTCGCCATTGTGACGAGCGACCATCCCGCGATCGAGAGCGCCAGGACCTTTCTGGCGCCATAGCGGTCGGCAAGCGACCCCATTGGAATTTGAAACAGCGCATAGGTGAAGAAGAACGCGCCGAGGGCAAATGACATCCGATCATCGACCCATTTCGACTTCTTCGCAGCGACGATGTCCGCCGGGGTCAGTTCGACGTTCTCACCCAACCCCGGGTTCCCTTCCTGTTTCTTCCTCTTGGCAGCCTTGATATCGTCGTCCGTCAGTTTGTCTTTGTCGGATGGCTCCGGCGCATGGGGAAGCAGCAACTCCTTCTTCATCGGAGTCGTGAGCGTGGAAAAGCAGACGCGGTCGATGTACAGCCAGAGGGCTGCAACCGCGGTGATGATGACGATGACGTAACGCTGTGGCAGCATGATAGTGTCGAGGCGAACCCCGCCCGCGAGGGCGGTGGGTCACGAGCCGGAAGCGTCAGCGACGGGCCATGTGCACCCACCGCCCTTGCGGGCGGGGTTCGCCTTAAGTGGGTAGGACTTCGCCAAAGAATCGGAGCCAGTTGCCGTGCATGATGGCTTCGATGTCGGGGGGAGAGTATCCTCTCTTTTCTAGGATCGTGGCGAGTTTCTGTAAGTCCGCAATTGTGTCAAAATCCGCCGGTGTTTGTTCGTAGCCATATCCGCCGTCGAGATCGGAGCCGATGCCGACGTTTCGGCAGTCCCCGGCGAGCTGGCAGATGTAATCGACATTATCGGCGACGCGTTCCATCGTCACTTCGCGTTTGCTCTGTCCGCGAACCCAGCCCGGTTGCAGCATGACGGCGTCGAAGGCCATGCCGATGACGCCCTGGCGTTGAATGACGAATCGGATTTGCTCTTCGGAGAATTGTCGTTGCCAGTCGCAGAACTTGCGAGCGTTCTGGTGGCTGGCGAGAACGCGACCGCCAAAGCGGTCCTGCACTTGGCGGAAGGAATTGTCCGAGAGGTGCGTGAGATCGAGCGCGATGCCCAATTCTTCGATCGCTCGGAGCAGCGGAAGGGCATCGGCGGCCAGCCCGACTTCGCTTCGCGTACCGCCGCCATATCGATTGGCACCGTAGTGCGTGAGGCCGATGGCCCGCAGGCCGTTCTCGTACCATTCCTGAATGTTATCCGGATCGAGAACGGCGTCGGCGCATTCCATACTGAGCACGAAGCCGAACGGCGTGCCGGCCGGGTTGCTCTTGCACTCGGCGGCGTGGTGTCGGAGTTCGCTGCGGGTGCGGATCATCTTCATCCAGCCGCTGCGTTCCATCGCACGGTAGTATGCCAGATGGCTATGCGCGACGGCGTAGCAGGCTTCGGGCGTTGTGCAGCCGAAGGGATGATTGAATGCACCTTCCTGACGTGCAAATAGCGTGGCGACGCCCATCCCGACTCGACCGGCTTTCAGTTCGGGAAAGCTGACGGTGTTGGTGCGCCGGCCGGGTTCGGTCATCCCGAGGGTAATCTCGTGTGTACGCATCTCGGTGACGGACATGCGCAGGTCGCGGTTCCAGTCAACGGCGTTGAATGCGAGATCGAGGTGGGCATCGAAGATGAACATGACAACACTCCGGGGCAGAATGCCGGAGTGTAACAGAAGCGACGAGGAGATGCGCGGGGAAACGTTTGCCGAACTCTCGCCTCAACTGGGAAAGTAAGTTATTGCGAGTCAGGCAAACGCTGACTATATTCTCCAACCATAACCGATGAATCGGAGATCGTTCGATGAGTGAGGTTTCTACCCTTGAACCAACACTGCGCGAAAATGTGCGTGCTGCGGTCTTGGCCGCAGCAGCGACACCGCAGACGCGTGCCGCTCTCGTGAATGCCGCGAAGGGGACGGTTACCGCCAAGAAAGATAAAGAGAAAAGGGCCGCGGTTGAGGCGATTCTCGACGAGATGCTCGCGGCTGGTGAACTACACAAGCATGGTACGGCGTTCGGCAAGGACAAACCCGTTGATCCGAATGACCCAGACAAGGTGCGTACGGCGATATTGGATGCGGCAGTCACTCCGCAGACGAAGAGCAAGTTGGTTACTGCGGCTATGGAGGTGACAAAAGCGGGCAAGAAGTTCATCGAGGGAGAAGTCGACAAACTTGTAGCTACCCAACAACTCCACCCGCACGGCACAAGCAAGTCCGCCCCTTTGGGCAAGGACAAACCCGTCGATCCGAACGACCCGGAGAAAGTGAAGGCGGCACTGCTGGAGGCTGCCGCCAAGCCACAAACAAAGAAAGACCTGGTTACTGCGGCCGTAGCACTAACGAAAGCGGGCAAGAAGTTCGTCGAGGAAGAAGTCGACAAACTTGTAGCTACCCAACAACTCCACCCGCACGGCACAGGCAAGTCCGCCCCTTTGGGCAGAGATAATCCAAACGATCCGGAGAAAGTGCGGGGGTCGCTGTTGGACGCCGCCACTACTCCGCAAACCTTGGCGCAACTGGTTGCAGCGGCTGTGGAGGCGACGAAGGCTGACAAGAAGTTTGTTACTGACCAAGCCAACAAACTCATTACGGAGCAGCAACTCCACAAACATGGAGCGGCGAAGAACGCTCCTCTTGGCCGAGAGAAACCGAAACCTCCTCACCCGTTAGAGATTGATCCAGGCAAGAAAGCATACATGGCGCTGGTGACTGCAGCGAAAAAAGTGCGCGAGGTGGCGCCGGCAGTATCGCTTGATGAGCTCTTGAAACGCTTACAAGCGGCTCTCTCGGGAGATGCCGCAACACCGCAACTCGTGAAGCCGGAAGCAATCTCTCCCCCTGTCGCACCCCCGGTGTCTCCCCCAATCGTCGCGCCGAAGCCTGAATTTCCCTCGCGACATCTGACACCAGAACTCATTCGCAAGACGCTCAAGGCCGCCTACGACGAGTTGATTCTGTTTCCAGAGTTCGAGAGCGGCCAAGTCGAGATTCGGCGGTTGTATCACATGGCGAAACGGAACCTCCCTGAACTCACCGTTGCCCAGTTCCATCATGAACTCGAAGCACTCCACCGCGAGCATGTCGTGGAACTTCACGCATTGAATGAGGTCCAGAGAGCACAGGAACGGGAACTCGCGATCTCCAGAAACGACCGGCTTCTGTACTTCGTCATGTGGAGGAAGTCATGATGCGCCCGTCCGAAACAAATCCGGAATTCCGTCGCCTTACACTCCTCCGAGAGTTTAAGTTGCGGAGACTCCGCGCAGATGGGGAGCATTTCTCACCCTTCGTAGATCGAATTGCGACGTCGCACGGAGATCGGCATTTGGTCGATCTCGACTGTTTACACCGTGAAGTACGCGACAGCATTGCCCAGCAGATTGCGGCAGTCGGGACCAATCAGCGCTCACAGGTGGTATTGCTGTCCGGAGAGGCCGGCGCTGGCAAGAGTCACATCCTCCGCTATTTCGCGCGGCCAGATGTCGCCGAGAAACATGGTTATCTGTTCGTTGGCGGATCAAACCATTGGAAAGTAGAAGAGTTCCAACCGTGCCTGCTCGACTGGATGATTACAGCCCTCACCTCGCCATCTCCCTCGGAAGAACATCTGCTTTTGGAGCGAGTGCGAGCCATCGGCTTCCGCGCAGTCGGCCAATTGCTTGAGAATCGTACCGCACTCAAACGATGCACAGCCAAGGGACGTCGACGGTTGTTCGGTCTTCTTGGTCGGAAGAAGGCGAGTTACGAAACGATCGAAAAATTGGCAAAAGAACGGAACCCGGCATTGTTCAGCCTCTTGGACTTCACCAAGTTCGGCGAGGAAGTGTGTACACGATTCCTGGCTGAACCGTCGAACCCAGTTCATCGATATGCTCTTCGCGTTCTTTTGTCGTATTTGTTTCCAGACGCCAACGAAACGGGTGTCGGTACCCGAGACAGGGTGTTGAATTGGTTCCGTCGCCGAGCAGACGACGGGTACTGGGCAAAGCGGCTTGGAGTCACTGACGATCTCAGCCGCCGGTATGCGATCGCAGACGCCATTAAACTACTCGTCCATCTGTTTAGCCCGGATCTCACCCGCCGCTTGTCTGTGCCAGGCGAGGAGTGTCGACCTCTCGTGTTTGTCTTCGCGTTCGATCAGGTCGAAGGTCGCGACGAACTGTTTGAAACCGTCGAAGACTGGAACCATTTTTTCGCGAACCTCAGTGAACTGTACAACACATTGCCTAACGTCCTCGTTCTCTTCACGATGACGTTGGGATTGCGGAATGTACTCCACCCGAAGATGGAGCGCCAGTTCAAGGACCGCATTCGACAAGATGAACGATTCGTCCTTCGGCACCCGAGTGCCACCGAGATACAAGCTTTGTATCGCGCTCGACTCGCGGCCTGGATCGCAACCGACCCGATTGCGAGCGGTCTGTTCAACTCGATGCCCGCGCCCGAGCAGTGCCTCCCGCTCGGTCCGGAGAAAGTCGCCGAATTTGGCGGTCAATCGGTGCGCGAGACACTTGAGGCGTTCGATTCGGCGTTTGAAGATGCACTTCGGAATCTCGTGATCGAACCGGGCTACGACTTCGAGTATGTCCTACATGAACAGCGTGAATTGATTCAGCGGCAAACAGAGTGGGAATACACCTCTGAGCATCTCGACGAAATGTGGGAACTGCTCGAACCACTTACTGACAGTCTGGCAGTGGAATACAGCGGTGTGCGGTTGATGACGATTGAGGAAGACTCGGCCGACTCCGTGCGACTCCTGAAATTGACATTCGCTGATCCTGCTGTGGATTCGTCTTGGGTGTGTGTGTGTCTCGCTCGCTTCGGATATCTGTTCGCGGCGCAGATTCAGATGTGCGGAGAATTCATCAAGAGCAAACACTCACACCAATCGCGGTATTCGATCTGGATGGTTCGTGCAAGAGAAATCAGTGTGGAGGAATTCCCAAAGCCCGAGCAGATGTTCTTCGGATTGATTGAGCCGGAAACCATAGCCCGCCTGTGGGCGGCCAAGCACCTTCTCGACAAACGAACTGAGTATGAAAAAAACAACACTTGGCAGGAAGCCTGGAAAATCATTCGCGAAGAGATTCGGAAATCGTACCTCGGGGAACTGCTAAACCACGCTCGCGACCGGGTGAATGCACGCAAATTCGCGGTCGTCGCAGACGAACCAGTCACCTCTTGACTCTGGTGAGTAATGATGGATGACCCGATCACAATTGAACTGCTCGACAGCGCAAACCTCGCGTTTGTAGGGCAACCGTTTCCATTGAATCTCGTCATTCGATGCCCGCTGGATGGCAAGGAAACGGTCCTTCGCTCCATTCGCTCACGTGATCGGACTCTGGCCGATCTCGACACCGATCTATTTGAACGTGACGTGACGATCCGACCGGGCGAAGTCTACCGTTGCACGGTTGTCGCGACGTTCTTTTCACCTGGCACTGTTTCGGAGCCACCATTTGTCATCATCGCTGGGCACGACACGTATGGTCGTGCGGTGCGGCTTCCAACACCCCAAATCCGGGTCGTTCCGTCACTATTAAACGAGATCCGGCCGCGTGCCGAGGCGATTTGTACATACGAGTGCAGTACCAAAGTCGATGTCACACTGGAACATATCGGTCGAACTCGGTTTGATGACCTGCGGCTTACGGTTGGGCCCGCCACAGCGCTCCGTGCTGGAGTTTCTGACCAGCGGCGACCGGCCTTTGCACAGGGCGAGCAGGTTAAGTTTACGACTGTCGTGGAGTCCGATGTACTCTCCTTGGAACTCAACGCGACCGTCCAGGGTGAGCGAGTCGGTCCTGTTGCAATTCGACTCCCCGTGCCGCCGGTGCGGGATGTCAGCGAAGCAACGTTGTTCCGGTTCCTGGAGCCGAAGAAACTGACGCAGGCCGAAGTGCGCCTTTTCTCTCTGGATGAAGAGAGAGCCGAAACTCGGCCGACTTCCGGTGTGTTCACTGTGTATGGTGGAGGCGAACGATATCGAGTCGACATCAAACCAGCCCACCCTCATGTGCAAAACGTCAAGCTTCGGGGGGTATCTGGTGTGGTCGAAGTCACCGAGATGCCTGCCGACCCGGGCACATGGTCGTTTCAACTCGTTGTGGTGAGCAACGCCGTTTTCACAACCTCCGCCACTCTGCAGTTCGATGTTCTCACACCCGATGGTGCACAGCAGGGCGAACTCAATCTGTCTATCCGACCGCGCAACACCAAGTTGTGGATCGTCGCGGTAACAGCAGGAGCGGCGGTGACGGTGAAAGGAGTCGCAGCGGTCGTACCGGCCATTCTCACACCAAGCGATCCTCTCGCGGCCCTTCAGGCCGCACTCATGAAGATCAACGCCCTCTGGGATCTGTTGCAACTCCTGTCTATTCCAGTCATCCGCGTTGGGTTGTGGCTCGCCGACAAAATACTCAGACCTCTCCAAGACGATTAAGGCTTGCCAATTTGCGCTCCGTGGGATTCAGTCACGTCCATTGCCGCGTGCTGATACACTACACTGGTAGGATTCCTCTCCATCCCGACGGAGCATTCAACCAATGGCTGCACCTGGTCTGCCGATGGACGACCGCGACGGTCTCATCTGGTACAATGGCAAACTCGTTCCGTGGCGCGAAGCCAAGTGCCACGTTCTCACCCATAGCCTCCACTACGGCAACGGCGTCTTCGAAGGCGCACGCATTTACAACGGCAAAGTCTTCAAACTCACCGAGCACTCGGCCCGGCTGCATAAGTCCGCCAACATGCTCGCCTACGAAATTCCCTACTCCGTCGCCGAACTCGACGCCGCCACCAAGCTCGTTGTCGCCCAGAACAAGCTCGACTCTGGCTACGTGCGGCCGCTCGCGTGGCGTGGGCCGGAAGTCATCGGCGTGTCGGCTGTCGGTACCAAGGTGCATGTGATGATCGCGGCGTTCGCGTGGGGCGCGTACTACGAACAGAAAGCCATCAAGATCGTCACCAGCCGCTGGAAACGGCCGAGCCCCGAATGCTCGCCCGCCGGCAGCAAGGCCGCCGGGCTGTATATCATTTGCACCCTCGCCAAGGACGAAGCTCTCGCCGCCGGCTATCAAGACGCTCTCATGCACGACTACAAGGGCCGGCTTTCCGAAGCCACCGGCGCAAACCTGTTCCTGCTCATCAATGGCGAACTGCACACGCCAACCACCGAGACCATTCTGAATGGCATCACACGCCAAACCGTAATGGAACTCGCCCGCAAACGCGGTATCAAAGTGATCGAACGCGAAATCTATCCGGATGAACTCGCCCGCGCGAGTGAAGTATTCCTCACAGGGACGGCAGTGGAAGTGCAACCGGTATCGGTGATTGACAAACGCGAATACCCCGTTGGGCCAGTCACGCTGCAACTGCAAGCGGACTACGCGGCACTCGTGAGGAGCTAGGCGAACCCCGCCCGCAAGGGCGGCGGGTGCAGAGGGTGCATTCTGCCCGTCGCTGACGCTTCCGGCTCGTCGGCCCGCCGCCCTTGCGGGGTTCGCCACCCGCTGGCCTTGCGGCCAGGGTTCGCCTGATCGACCATCGGGAACGCCAGGAGGAATACATGCAATCCGCCGTTACCATCTCTCTGGTTCCCGAAGCACGTGGGGGACCGTTCGTCTACTGGGACGACCTCGCCGCCGGGTGCCGCGAGGCGGCCGCACGTGGATTCGACGCCGTCGAAATCTTCCCGCCGGGCCCCGATGCGGTGAATGTCGATGAGCTACGCACTCTGCTCGACGACAATGGGCTGTCTCTCGCGGCTGTGGGGACCGGCGCAGGATGGGTGAAGCACAAGCTCTCGCTCACGAGCGCGGACGAGACGATTCGCGACAAGGCGGTCGCGTTCGTGCGGTCGATCATGGACCTGGCCGCGAAATTCGAAGCACCCGCGATCATTGGCTCCATGCAGGGGAAGTGGGAAGGAGCCGTCACGAAGCAAGTGGCGTTGCGATACCTCGGTAATGCGCTCTTCAAACTGGACGAGCACGCCACCGACCTCGGCACCACACTCCTGTACGAACCACTCAACCGGTACGAGACAAACCTCGTCAACACGCTCGGCGACGCGGTCCTTCTGCTCACTGGCATGCGTGCACAGAACGTGAAGATTCTCGCCGACCTCTACCACATGAACATCGAGGAAGCGAACCTCGCCGATGCGATCCGCAACGCCGGTTCGCACATAGGTCACGTTCACTTCGCCGATTCCAATCGCCGCGCCGCCGGGCTGGGCCACACCAATTTCGCGCCGATCATCGCGGCGCTTGTGGAAGTGGGCTATAGCGGCTACCTCTCGGCCGAAATTCTTCCGCTACCTGACTCAGATACCGCCGCCCGCCAAACCATCGCCACCTTCCGCCAATTCTTTGGGTGACCAAACCAGGGGACAGGGATAAGGGGACAGGGGACAGGAATTCAGAAGAGTTGGAGTCCCGGCTTTAGCCGGTGTCATAGGCTGAATCCGCTGAAGGCGGCACTCCAACACAAAACGATGCACTTCCAACGATACAACCCTTCACCGCTGATCCCTGACTCCTGTCCCCTGACTCCTGGACTTGACCACTTCTTCCCCCATTGGTATGTCGCGCCCATCTTCACTCGAAGTAGCGTGAAAACCGATGCGGCGGGCGTGGTGGGTGATCGTGCTCTGCGCGACGGTCGGGTGCTTCGCCCGCTCCGACCGTACGGGTACGCCCGTGGCCCGGTCTCTTGCCCCCATCACGCCGCTGGAAGGCGTTTACCTCGAATCAGTTCTCTTCGAACGCCCGCTCGGCGACCGCTTTCTGGACGATGGACTGTGGCTCAATGCGTTACCGGTCGGTTCACCGGAAACGCGTGCTCTTTTGAGCGAAAACGGACTCCGCGTTGCGGTGGTGGCCGGGAGCCTGCCGCAGCAGTTTCAGACGTTGCTGGAATCGGAATCCGAAGCCATCAACGGCCGGCGACTGACCTTCGCGATGCGCAAAGAAGAGGTGTTGCCGACGGCCGGGCCGCACGCCACGTGCAAATTCAACCTCCTCACGGATCTCGCGGGGAAGCGCACGCCAATCACTTTGCAGCAAGCACGATGCGGAATTCTCGTTCGCCCTCAAGAGATGACGGATGGCCGTGTGAAAATTGTGTGTGAACCACAGATTCAATATGGCGAGCGGCAGGAGTGGTTACGTCCATCGACCGATGGAACCGGCTTCGTGAAGTATGAAGAAGTGCCGCTGGCTCGCTATCCGGCTCTCACTTTCGACACACCGCTTGGTCGCAACGAATACCTCGTGATTGGCTGGCAAGCGAATCGGTTGAATACGCTCGGTGAAGCCCTATTTGGTGTGGAAACGAATACTCAGCTGCACCAGCGCGTGTTGGTGATCCGCGCCTGGCCCGTGAATCCTCGCAATTCGTCCGATCTCCCCTCGCTTGGCTTCAATCGGCGCCCGTCCGTCGCGGCGGAAGCGTCACGGCCGCGCTAGCGCGACCGTCGCGTTCCGAAGCGCGAGCGACCCGAATTTTCGCTCCACGATATGAGCGAAAATTTCCTCTCCGGCAATTTGACTTCGTTGCGCGCACGGCACACATTCATGCTACCGGATCGCACTCACCCTCGACTCGTTCCCGTTCCCGTGCGATATCGTTCGGTGTCTTCGCTCAAGACACCAATCCCCCGACCCGTCTTGAATCCCGACAGCTTCGCGCAACGGTCCACATGGTGTGACCTGTCGCGTCCGCCTCTGTCTGTTGCATGCTCTCTCCTCCGGAATGGCAACACTCCGGAGTGGGGGGAAGTGCTGAACAGGCACTCGCGTGTCTCTCGCCGGAGCGTGGAGATACTCGCCCGCAAGTGGGGACGTCGTGGATTCGTTTCATCGCCGTACACCCCCAAGGTGTGCGTGGCTGTTTCGTTCATCGACCACGCGGTCGCGGAGCGCGGGTACGCGCTTGGGTCGCATTTTCTCCACAAAGGAATTCCATGTTTGACAAGAATCACGCGCAACTGTCGATGGATCAATTGCCGGATCGCATCATGCCCACCGTGGCCTCATTCAGCAACGGTATGCTGTTCGTGCAGGGCGATAATCTCGGGAACAATATTTCCGTGGCCGCCGACGCCAGCGGAAACATCCAGGTGACCGAACGCGGCGCGGCCGTGGCCATCACCGGCGGCACCGCAACAACAACCACCGTCAAACTCGTCGTCGAACAAGCGGGTTCGGGTGCGAACAACACGCTCTCCACCGACGCCAGCCTCGGCAGCATCGCCGATACGCTCATTGGCGGCGGATCGGGGAATATGACGTTCAACCCGCACAACAACGCCCCCTCGACCGCCTTCGGCTCAAAGAACGCAAGCGCACACAACTTCTTCAATAGCAACCCCGGCGGCAAGGACGTATTCTTCGGCGGCGCGGGCACCAATCTCTTCGACTGGCAGCCGGGCACCGGCACCGATACGTACATCGGGGCGGGGAAATCGAACACCGTGCTGGTGGTTGGTAATAACAACGGCCAAGCGGAAAACGACTCGCTCCAAGGCGATGGCAACGGCGGCGTCACCTACACCCGCAATAACCTTGTGCCATTCGCGATCCACACCACGGGAATTCAGGATTGGATCATTCAGCCCTCATCGGCCACCGGCAACGTGGTGACGATCGGCGATCTGAGCAACACGGCCACGAAGCGAGTGGAAGTGGATACGACGCAGGGGACCGTGAACGCGGGTGGCCAGAACAATTCGAATGTCACGCTGGTTGTGAAAGGTCCGCACAACACCGTGACCGAAGGAGCTGGCCCGACCATCCTTAGTAACAAACTGCCCGCTGGGGCGGTGTGATTCGCGGTTTGTGTGAGTGTCTATCAACAGGTGAAGCCTGCCTTGCGTTGTGGGGCAGGCCTCCCGGCCTGACGCAACCCGAAGGGTTGCATTTGTAGGCATGCTCTACTGTCCCAACGTGCATCAATGGGCAGCCGTTGCATGCCAGCAGGCCTGCCCCACAATGGCCGCCAGGCTTTGCCTGCTCCACAGAATACCACTAAGCACGAGGCCACGGTGGTTTGAAAGGCTTTTCAACGAGCCGCAACTGCGGCCAACTGCTTAGAGAGTAAGTGACACTGGACTTGCGGGCTGTCCCACAAATACTCCGCGATTTCTTGAACCACCCCAGCGACTTATTCCCCAATCACATCTTCGAACTTGAAGACCGCGACGGTTCTCTTGTCCGGGTTGAATTCATCCACGAGCATGGCGCCGATGTAGATGGTTCGTTTGCTGCCGGTTGCGGTTGGTGTCGTAATCGCCAAGGGGGAACACATAATGTTGTTCTGGTCGCGTCCGGCCCAGCGGTAGCCGGGCAGCGGTTTCTGCCACGACCAAACTTCCGCGCCGGTTTGTGGGTTCAGGCAGAACACGCGCCCCTCACGCGACACCGCGTACACCGCCAGCGGGAATCCGCCGCTGGCGGCTACTGTCGGCGCGCTCATCAGTGCGCTGCCAATGCCCGCTTTCCATCGGAGTTTGCCGCTATTGCGGTCGATGGCGTAGAGGTGGCCGTCGCGGGAACCGGCATACACCGTGAACGCATCGGCTGCGAGGCCCGTGTGAACCGACCGCGGCAACTCGTAACGCCACTGTTCCTTGCCACTGGCCGTGTCCAGACACACCACGGCGCCGGCCGCGTTCTTCTCGTTGGAATTGCCTTCTTCCGGGTAGTCGTGCGTATCCATACCCATGTTCCCGGTGCCCACACCGTAGAAGACCCTACTCCCACTCACAACCGGAGCGCCAAACGCACGTAGTTTGAGATCGGTACGCCATTTCTCATCGCCGCTCTTCGCGTCGAGGGCCACCGCGACGTAAGTGTAAAGTCCACTGCCGACGAAGATGGTGTCGCCTTGCATAGCCGGGGCGGCGTCGACGTGAATCCCCTTCGCCTTACCGCCGGGGAATTGCCAGAGTTTGCTCCCCGTTTGCGCATCCACACAAATCAACCCGTCGTCACCCGCCGGGAAGAAAACCTTGCCGTTGGCCACCGCCGGCGCGCCTTCGGTGTGGCTCGTCGCCTTGAACGGTTCCTTCCATGCCAGGTTGCCATCACTGGCGTTCACGCAAAAGAGACGGCATCCTTTGTCCTCGTGCGTCCCCTCCCCACAGTACACTTTGCCCCCCGCGATTGTGGGCGTGCAGAAGACCCGGGACAGGAACTTGGGCGGGACACCATCAGCGACCAACTGCCAGTCCAGTTTGCCCGTGTGCCGATTCATGCACATCAGGCTGCCGTTGTTCCCGCCGATGTCGGCACCAAAGATGAGCCGATCACCATCCAGAGCGAGGTTCGACATCACGTTACCGAACTCTGGTTGGTCTTTCCCCTCCTCGCGTGCCACAATCGCTACCGGTTCGCCCACCAGCCGCGGACCAAACACCGCTTCGGCGTCTCCCTTTTCCGTACCGCTTGCGATCTCCGGCGCGTTTTGCGCTCCCATCTGAATCACCGTCGCCAACCCACACAGCACCAGCACACCCAGCGCGATAGATTCGCCCGAGATGCTCAGCCGGAGCGGCGGTTCTGCTCCGTTTGCGAGCGTATCCGCCGATTTCGTGAACGTGCGATAGAGGGCATACAGTGTTGCCGTGAAGAGCGCCAGACCGATGAAGGTGAATTCGCGGAGCGGCAGTTCGAGCGTCGCTTCCCAGTTGGCGAAGAGCGCGGAGAGCACGGTGCAGATCGCGGCGAACGCGGTCAATCCGGCGAGCGCGGCGAGTTCCGTCTTGCTCGGCGTATCGGTGACGGTCGGTTCCTCGGAGGCCATCTGCCGGTAACGCCGCCCCGCGCACACCAGCCCGATGCACGCCACTCCCATGAGATAGAGAGTGACCATCCGCGGACTGAACCACCGGCCAGCCGGCAGCCAGTGCGGGCGGTAAGTCAACACCACCCAGTAAACGAGCGCGATCGTACTGTTAATGCTGGCGACGACGAGAAACGCCCGCCACCGCTTCATGCCGATCGCCATGCGTGCGAACACGCCGGGGAACAACGCCGCAATAATCGCCAGCGGACCCACCAGGACGAAGGAGGGGATCACGGCGAAGAGAGTTGGCTGGGAAGCGAACCCCGCACGCGAGTGCGGTGGGTCAGACTTACCCACCGCAGTCGCGTGCGGGGTTCGCTCACAATCCTCTTCCTCGCATTTCTTCTCAACGGCCGGTCCATAGCCCGGCTTTTCCTTTTCGTCGGGTTCGGGTGGTTTGGCTTTCTTCGCGAGCGCGTCTTCGACCGCCTTTATCATCTCGGCGCTCGTGCCTTTGAAGGTGCGGCGGAGAAAGGGTTCACCGTGGAGGAATGCCCAGCGCACCGTTTTGCCGTCGGCGTCGAGCGTGCCGTAGAAGGAGAACCATGATCCTTCGACAAACACTTTAGCGTTGTAAAGCTTCCCCTGCTTGCGAACGAAAAACACGAGCTGGCGCGACGTATCGAGCCGCTCGAAGACGGTTTTCGTGTCGCCGGCTTTCTTGGCTTCGTCGTCGCCGGTCATGTTCACCGGAATGCGGTCGAAGGCCGGCGTGCCTTTCAGCTTTTTGTCGAGCTTGAAGATCGCGGTGGGGCGATCCTTGTTATCCGGGTCGAGTTTCTCCACCTTCGCAACGAAGATGTATTCGTCGCTCGCGAGTACCTCCGCGAGCGGCGTCAGTTTGGTGATGACCCCTTGTGCAGTCGACACCGCGAGGATCAACGAGCAGAGAGTGAGTGCCGCAAGGCGGCGGAAAGATCCGAAGTGGACCATGGCAGGTAGAATCCTTCAGGCAGGCAGCAATCTACAGGCAGGCAGCAATCCTCTAGAGTTTATCCGAAGCGAGCCGCAAAGCCTACACGGGGTTTTCACACTCGCGTTACGTTCGGCGGAATTGCTTGTCCAACTCTTGGCGGCTGAACAACAGTGACGTGGGTCGGCCGTGTGGGCAGTGGTGACTGTCTTCGGCCATTTCGCGCAGATGCAGCAAGTACGCGATCTCTTCTGGTGAGAGTTTGTCACCCGCCTTCACCGCCGCTTTACACGCCATCGTCGCCATCAATAAGTGAAGCATGGCTTCTTTGGCGGGCGGTCGTTCCTGCGTCAGGAGATGATCGACCACTCCGCGAAGGATTTCGTGCGGCGGTTTGCGGCCAAGTAGTGTGGGATAGCTCGAAAGCAGAATCGTGTTCCCGCCAAAGTCGGAGACTTCCAGGCCGAGTTCGCGGAGCGCATCGGCGGCTTCGAGTACGAGCGCCGCTTGCTCGGCGGGCAGGTCGATGGGCTCTGGGATCAGCAACCGCTGAATTTCAAGTTTCCCGTCGCGAATTCTCCGGCGCAATTGCTCGAAGAGAATGCGCTCGTGGAGCGCGTGCTGATCGATGACGAGCATCCCTTCGGACGTTTCGAGCACGATATACGAATCGTGAAGTTGAATCGCCGTGTGCGGCGCAAGTTTGGGGAGAGTGAAAGACACAGAGTTAGGCGAAATCGGAGTTTCAGCGCTGGGGGAGTATTCAGAACCCACCCTCCCTACAGAGAGGGGGGAGCCAGAATCAGGAGGGAGCGATCCACGAGTAACGTTTGTGTCTGCGAGCTGCGAAGTGTCTTTCTCGCCCCTCTCTGTAGGGAGGGAGGGCGGGGAGGGGGGGCCAACCGACGCAGGGAGGGGGGCCGGGATGGGTCTTGAGAATGCAGGGAGAGGAGGCACTATCGCTCCAGGTTCGCCTGCTACCCCCGTGGGTTCTTCCTCTGCCGGGGTGAGAGTGGGGCTCGTCACTGGCGCGGGGATGCGCCAGGAGGGATCGGCCAGTTCCCCGCGTTCCCACGGCGCAAATGTCCGCTCGGCCAGTTCCCGACGCGGTGAGAACAGCCCGCCGCTGTTGTCTTCTGTCCTCTGCCCTCTGTCCTCTGTTCTCTGTTCTTTGACTCCTGACTCCTGGCCCCTGTCTCCTATCTCCTGATTCCCAACTCCCGACTCCTGACTCCTGGCCCCGCCCACTTCCTGCCCCTGCGGAACCGTCAGTTGTGGGACCAGGTTCTCTTTCAGGAGCCGGTGCTTGATCGTGCTGCGGACCAGGGAATAGACGAGCGAGTTTTCCTGAAAGCGTACCTCGGCTTTGGTGGGGTGAACATTCACATCGACTTTCTCTGGCGGAATTGCCAGGAACAGAAAGCCGATGGCGTAACGGCCCGTCATCAACAACCCGCGAAAGGATTCTTGCAACGCATGCGCAAGGCTGCGGTCGCGGAACCAGCGGCCATTCACGAATAGATATTGCAATTTGGCGTTGCCGCGATCGCACTTCGGATCCGCAATGTAGCCTTTGAGCCGCATGGGACCTTCGCCGGAATCAAGTTCGTACAACGCATCGCGAACTTCGCCCGTGAAAAACAGCGCGATGCGGTCGAGCAATCCGGCCGACGCGGGGATGTCGTATACGAGCCGGCCGTTGTGTCGGAGTGTGAGGTGCAGCGACGGATTGGCCAGCGCAATCCGCGTGACCGTTTCGCACGTGTGGCCCAGTTCGGTCGCGACGCTCTTGAGGAACTTCTTCCGCACCGGGACGTTGTAAAACAGGTGGCGAACTTCGATTCGCGTGCCCGGTGCGCCGTTCCACGGTTTGGCAGGCGAAAAGGCGCCGCCATCGCACTTGAGTTCACATCCGCTGGCGGCATTGTGCGTGCGAGACTGGAGTGTGACTTGCCCCACACCCGCAATGGATGCGAGTGCTTCACCCCGAAAGCCCATCGTACCGATGCGGAAGAGATCGTCGGCGGAGGCGAGTTTGCTCGTGGCGTGTTGCGCAAACGCGAGCGGCAGATCGTCCGGCTCGATACCGCAGCCGTCATCGACAACGCGAATCAGTTCGGTGCCGCCCGCCTCCAGGTCGATGTCGATGCGCGTGCTACCGGCGTCGATGGAGTTTTCGAGCAACTCCTTCACAACGGACGCGGGCCGTTCGATCACCTCGCCCGCAGCGATTTTGGTGACCACATCCGGCGGCAGTTGACGAATACGAGGCATTGTGGACTCATGCGGTACTTCGGGGTGCTAAAAATAGTATCGCGACTGAACGGGCGCGAAGGAACCCCAGTTGGGACTGCCTTCGCGGTGAGAAGTACTCCTCCTATGGTAATCACGAGTCAGTCTAGTCTAACCACCGTTTCTACGAATTCGAAAGAACGCGGCCCGAGGGCCACAGCCGCTCTTGTGGAGCACGGGTTTAAGCCGTAGACTCGTTTCATTGCTCGTATGTTTTGCCACCGGCTCTCCTCGCCAGCCCGGAGGCGCCACCATGCCACGTTTACAAGCACTCCTGGAGTGTGTTGGTCAATCTCTCTGTGAAAAGGGCCGCAAAGCCCTGAGGGGGGAGTGGCCGTTCGCCGATGTGCTTCCGGACATCGCAAAGGCCGCGTTTGACTACGCGCACAAGAAGTTGCCCGCTGCCGACATGCGCACCGCGATTGCGGACTGTGCCGCCGTCGATCCCACCGAGTATGACCGCCGCATTGGTGAGTTGATCGCTGAACTGACCACCACACACTCGGTGCCGAAGACGGAACTGGCCGACTATCTCCGGGCGCTGCCGGTCACTGTGCGGCAAATACTCCGGCGACCTTCCGACCCCGATGGTAAGACCGCGCCAGAAAAGCTCACGCTCTACAAGCCGGAAGAATTCGCGGTGTTCCTGCCGCCGCGAACACCGCAGTTTCGTCCCGGCGACAAGCCGGCCGGCCTGGATAACTGGACGCTCACCGAACTCCGCGGATTGGGTCAAAACTCCGAGGTGTGGCGCGGAGAAGACCTGGCCCAACCGACCCTTTCCCCGGCCGCGCTCAAGTTCGTCATCGATTCGGAATCCCGCGACCGTGTGAAGGCCAGTACCGAACTGTTCACCCAGGTTTTCGATCTCAATGACATTGCCGGAATTCTCCCACTGCGTTCGGTGTACCCACACACCGACCCACCGTGTCTGGAAGCGCCATTCGTGTACGGGTATGACCTCGCGGGGCTGATCTTCGAGTGGAAGTGGCGCTACGACTCGGCCAAGCCCGAAGCCGCTCTCAAACTGATCCGTCGCCTGACTTCCATCATCGCTCAGGCGCACGAAAAGGGGATCGTTCACCGCGATCTCAAGCCGTCGAACGTGCTCCTGCACCCGACCGAGGGTGGCAAGTTCACCATGTGGGTCACCGACTTTGGCTGGGGGCAGATTGAGAGCGTGCGCGCTCTGGAGTTGGCCAAAGGTGGTCCGCGCGGCGAGCAACAGCGACTTGCGCAGCGCGGGGCGGCGACCAGTCTCTACGCCTGCCCGCAACAGGTGAAGAAGGAACCGCCGGCCCCCACCGACGACGTTCATGCCATCGGCATGATCTGGTATCAATTGCTCAAGCGCGACCCCGCGGCGGCCGCGCCGTTCGGCGCGGAATGGATCGAAGAGTTGCGTCCGGTCGGTTTCACCGATTCGCAGGCGCGAGTGTTGCAAGCCTGCCTCAGCACACGAACCGATAAGCGGCCAAAGAATGCCGCGGCGCTTGTCGAGAGCTTGGCCGCCGTCACGATTGCGCCCCCCGATCCAGCCGCGGTGGATGGCTCCAAGCTCATCTCGCTCAAGCCCCAGACTTCCACATCGCACGCGCCGGTCACCACGGCACGTGGAAAGAATTTCAACTCCGAAGCAGCGGCCGTGAGTGCCGCTGCTCTGCTTGCAGCCGCCGGAGGCGAACCACTCACATCCGGTGGCCCGGGATCGTCCGCCGTCGGCGGACCTATTCGGCTCGTGAAGAACTCTGTTGGTATGACTTTCGTCCGTGTCCCGGCCGGGACCTTCCGCATGGGCGACGATACTTCCGGCCGGTCGTTTGAAGGGCCGGTTCACGAGGTGAAGATTACGCGGTCGTTCTATCTGTCCGTGGTGCCGGTCACGCAGGCGCAGTACGAAGCGGTCAAGGGAAAGAACCCCAGCCGGTTCAACCGCCACCACGGCGGCGGGCCCGAACATCCAGTCGAGCACCTGACATGGGACCAGGCGTTCCGTTTTTGCGATAAGCTCGCGCGGATGCCTGACGAGCAAGTCCATCGCCGCACCTACCGCCTCCCGACCGAAGCGGAGTGGGAATACGCCTGCCGCGCCGGCACCACCACGGACTTCTCTTGCGGCGACAAACTCACGGCTCGGGATGCGCTCTTCGCCACCTCCGGCCACAAACTGTCCGGCAAATCCACCGGCCCGGTGGCGCAGTTCCTCGCCAACGGATTTGGCCTCCACGACATGCACGGCAACGTGCAGGAATGGGTGAACGACTGGTTCGATGAGTATTACTACTTCGAGAGCCCTCCCAACGATCCGCCAGGGCCAAAGGGCGGGCAACTCCGCGTCGTTCGCGGCGGTTGTTATGGGATGTTGCCGATCGACTGCCGCAGTGCGGCACGCCGCGGCCACGCGCCGGATTCGGCCTCGGAAACCATCGGCTTCCGGGTGGTGATGGAAGTGGGGTGAGATTCCGGCGAACGGCGTGGTGTAAGCCCGCCGAGGGTTTGAAAACTCGGCGGGCTTACACCACGCCGTTCGCCGGGCCGTTATCGCGCTTTCGCGTCGCACGCCGAAGAGCCGGCAGCACAGCGGCTGCATCCGCCGCGAGCAACCCCGCACACCACACCGGATTGAACTCGACTACCGCCCAACCGCGATCTTCGATCCGGCCGACGTCGATCACGAATGCCGGAGGAAGTTCTCCCTCCATCGCTTCGCACACGCCTTCCACCATAGGCAACCCCGCTCTTGGCATGTCTGGCTTCTGACCAGCACGCCAACGCCACGCAGGTCGGCCGTAAGCGAGATACGGCGAACCCGCGACGGCTTTTCCTTCCAGCACGAAGTAACGAAACTCCACCGACCATTCCACCGGCTCGCTCAACAGAACGGGTGAATCGGGCTGAGAGCGACCGCGGGTACGGATGTCCCGAACATCGGAATAGATACCGGCGTCGAACCACTTATCGAGCGGATCAGCAGGCTTCACGAATGTTCGCCCCGCGAGTCGGTCGAGATCGCCGAACGTCGCTGCTTCCACTTGCCGGCGCAAGAAGCGATCCGGCACACGCGTGAGCAAGTCAAGCGCCGGTTCGAGAAGTGCCAGGTTCAGTGTGTCTGCGACGGCAATCGCACGGTCGGTGGTGACGTACACTACCGGGTCCGACACATCGGCTGGAATCACATCGACATCGCAACCGAGAGCCGTCCAGCCAGCTGCTTCCGCAGCGGCAATCAACCGCTGTTCGTAAATCGCCACTGCCGGTGGCGTTCCACCGACGGCACAAGTAAACGACCGTGACGCCACGATAAGCGTGGGCATGAGAGAACTCCTGAAGTTAGTGAGAGAAGGAAACGAACGAGGAAGAAGTGGAGTGCGACGCGAAGTGGAGGCGAGTGGGGCGGGCCAAGAAGAGATGTCGGTCGGGTCGGGGTTTTGGAAGCTCACCAAAGCCAAGGCGCTTCGTGGCAAGCACTACAACGACTTCACGTTGTTCCGCCAAGCCATCGACAACTGTCTTGACCGAGTCAACACCGATTACGCCGATCAGATGAAGTCCTTCATGACGCTGAACTTCCAGACGTTCGAGGAAACCTCACTCCTGGCCGCGTAGCCAGCTTTGGGACCAACAGTGTGAAGGGGAGTCGGTTCGTGGAACGCATCCTCACGGTCCTCGCCTCGTGCCGACGCCAGGCGCAACGTTCTGGACTTCCTCACCACCGCCGTCACGGCACACCGCAACGGGGATCCGGCGCCGACACTGCTCCCGGCTCAATCTTGAACACACGACGGCGTTCGCACATCAACTCATTGATATGCAGATGCCTCACCTGTGAACGGTTACACAGCCGTAGCTGCCCGACACCGCCGACGGTTCCGATTGCTGGGATCGAGCGACCGGATACCCGATCATCCCCAGTGCGTCATTTCTTGTCTTTCGCAGGCAGAAGTTTTCGAAACTCGTCGGCCTTTTCTTTCCGGTCGGTGGCGTCGTAAAGTTTGACCAGTCGATCCACGGCATCGGTCAGACGCATCTGGGCCTGTTTGGGGATGAACGACTCACGCTTTTTCATCCCCTCATACCCCTCCATGAGGAGCGGCTCGGCTTCTTGATATTTTTTCTGCCCCAGCAGCGCGCCGCCCAAGAGGCTGAGGGTGTTGAAGGTAGTCCAGTTCTGCGGCTCGAGCTTCCGGCGCCCCGCCAGGCATTCGCGCAACACGCCTTCAGCCTCTACCCACTTCTGCTGTTTGAGCAGATTGTTCCCCAGCCACGCCTGTGCGAGCAGCGTGTCGGGATGGAGGGCGGACTTGAAAACGGCTTTTCGGTGTTCCAGACATTCACGCAACAGAGGCTCCGCGGCAGCGGACTTGTTGTTCTGCTCGTACTCAATCGCGAGAGATAGTTGAGCCGTCGCCAGTATCATCCGCGCCCCGACGGTGTTACCGTCCTGCTCCCCGAAACGCCCCTTCATTTTTTCAAAGATGCTACGGTACAGCTTCACTGCGTCTTCGGACTTGCCCGCTCGTTGATACCCGCTCGCGAGCCGATTCATCGCGGCAAACGTGTCCTGGGAATTCTCATCCTTGCGCTTCTGAACCTCCACCACCTCGGTAAGTACGGCGAGCGCCTTCTCGGGCTGCTGAACATCGAAATACAGTTCGGCGATCGACGTCAATTCTCCGAGCGCATCTGGCTGATCGGTTCCGCTGGCACTGCGGGCCTTTTCAAGCTCTGCCTCGATCAGCTTGTTCGCCTTCTCCTTCTTGTCGTTGGTGAAATAGAGAACGACGAGCGACCGGCGCGCCGAGGCCAGCGAAATCGGCATGGATGGCCACTGCCTCCCCTCGAACACGTACCGCGACACCGGTGCGCTCGGTTCCGCGCTTTTCGCACGAACCCGGGCCGTTTCGAGCAGGAGTTCACAGGTCGCCAACTCCAGATCCTTCCGCCCGGCCCGCCAGCAAGCCATCCGTAGCGCGTTCAATAATTCGAGCCTTTGGTCACTCGCTCCCGGGTATAGCGCGACCAGATCCTGGTACAGTTTGATCGCCTGATCTTTACGGCCGGCCATGAACAGAGCGTCGCCGATCCGCAGCCGGATCTCGATCGTGTTGAGGCTCTTCTCGCCGTACTGTACCTGGCACCATTCGGCGTACTTTTCCAGATGCGCGATCGCTCGGTCGTGCCGGCCCGCGCGATGATAGACTTGAACGAGTTGACCCAACCTCAAATACCCATCTCGTTCATCGACCTCGCTCCTGGTCCGCTCTTGAGCGTAGAGTTCCTCACAGATCCCGATGGCCAGATCGTGTTTGCCCAGCGCGGAGAGGATGTCGATGTAATTCGTTGCGGCGATGCGGAGGCGAGCGACGTCGTAGCCGGGATCGCTGGCAAGTCGTTTGTATTCCGCCTCGATCCGGTCCGGAGGATCGCCGAGTCCGATCGGTCGCCCTTTGGGCTCCGGCGGCTGCCCACGCGCGATCGGTCCTGCCGTGCATCCGATCAACAAAGCCAATACCGTGATTCGGAGGCAATCGCGGCTCATGTGTCGTTCCTCGCATCGTGTGTTGGGTAACGAGTGTATTTACTCCGCCAGATACTTCGCCAACAAACCTGGCGTGCGCTTCGTCAGGTACTTTTCGGGCGCGATCGGTTCCGAACTCCCCGACTTGAAATAGAGAGGGGGGGGCTTCACGCTGCTGGAGGTGTCGTACGCGCCGTCGGGACCGAGTACGATCCACTCCTTACCCGAATCGAAGGTCAACAGACGACACACCTCCTTGCCCGTCTTCGCGTCCCAGACGCGGGCCGTTCCGTCGCCGGAGGCGGAGGCGAGCCACTTGCCGTTGGCACTCCAGCTTAGACCGGTGACCGGTTGGTCGTGCCCCCTGAGCGTATGGAGCCGCTTACCCGTTTCCGCGTCCCAGACAATGATTGTCTGGTCGCGCGAGCCGGTCGCGAACCGCGTGGAATCGGGACTCCAGCACACGCTCGTGATCGCCCGGAGGTGCCCCTCACAGGTTCGCACCCGCTTTCCACTCTTCACGTCCCAGATGTGAGCGACGTCGATGTAGAACGAGGTGTAGCACGCGAGCACTTTGCTTCCGTCATGATTGAGGGCCGCAGCTACCAGACTCAGCCGGTACACACCCCCAAACCGCTGTTTCACCTTCCCGTCGCTTCCGCACAGGACGGTCGCGTCGCCCGCCATCCCCAAAACCTGAGAATCGTCGGCGCTCCAGGCCGTGGACCGCGACACCCCCCTGATCACCCGGACCTGTTCGCCCGACTTGCAATCCCAGATCGCCGCCGAGTTTTCGTCCAGCGGCACGACGGCCTGCGAGCCATCGCGGGAAAGCCCGACGCCGGAAACGGCCGTGTTTGATGCGAACGACTTGAGCGACTTCAACGCCGCCGCGTCCCAGAGAACGGCCGGGCTTCGGTCGCGGCCAGTCAGAATGCGTTTCCCGTCCCGATCCCAAGACACTGCCCGCACCGCGCCGCCACACGACCAGCTCCGCGGGGTTGCATCCGGACCACGGCCCCAGATCGTGCCGGTGCCGTCCAGACTGCCGACGAATAGCGACGAGGAGCTGGGGTCCCAACTCACTACCGTCGTCGGACTGACGGAACCGAAGACCGTGGGCACCCGCTCGCCCGTCTTGGCATCCACAACGAACAGATCGCTCCCGATTGCGACGGCGATGGCCGATCCGTCCGGGCTCAGGTCGGCCGCTGTGAGATACTCGGCGAACGTGACTGACTTGCTCTTCTTGCCTGTCTGGCCATCGAGGACGTTGAGTGTTTTCGACTCTCCCGCAAGAATCACACTACCGTCCACGCTGGAGCCGACCACCGTAAAGATCTCTCGGTCGTCGGACAGCGTGTGGCGGGGCTTGCCGGTCTTCGTGTCCCAAACAATGGCCTTTCGGTCCCACGAGCCGCTGACCGCGGTCTTTCCGTCGGCACTGATCGCGACGGTTACGGTCGGATTTGTGTGTCCCTTGAGCGTATGGGGGGCCTTCCCCGCGGGAATGTCCCAGATGGTGATGGTGCCGTCTCTCGCGACCGAGACCGCCGTGACGCCGTCCCGGGAGAGCGCGATATGACGGATCGAATTGTTGTTCGACCTGGTTCCAAGGGTGCGAACGATTTCACCCGTTTGTGGATCCCAGACCAGAACGGTCCCCCGCATTGTCCCCACGACGCCGAGCGTGCCGTCCCGATTCAGGGCGCCGCACGAGGGCTCCACGTCGAAGCCAAACAGCGTGCGGATCCGCTTCCCTGAAGTGGCATCCCAGACAAAGGTACTTTTAATCGAACTGGCGGTGCCGATAATTCGGGTTCCATCCCCGCTCCACGCCAGTGAATGGACCGAATTCGATTCGGCACTGGAAATGGTTCGGAGCTTTCGACCCGTTTTGGCCTCCCACACGGCCATGACCCCATCGTCCGCTTTTGTGAGCACGCGAGTGCCATCAGGGTTCCATCGAATGATGCGGATCACCGCCCCGTGTTTCGTGGGAGGCGCCCAGTCCCAATCTGGCTCGGCGGCGGGGACAGCGCGGAGCAACAACATCACCAACGTGGCCGCGAGAGTTGCGCGGGTCATCGTTCCTCCCCATCGGTAGTTCTGGCGTGGCGCGAACCGACCGGACTCACTCAAACCACCGATCCCAACGGTTCCAGAATGAGTTCCCAAGCCAGTAACGCGCCACAGTGCGTTAAAACATACTGGTGCCAGAAATAACTGCGCGCCGATTTTTCGAGACTTCTCGCATCACGCCCGAGAAACTGATGTAAGCACGGAGGCAAGCGAATTCGGCACCGCGCCGTTCGCATTCGCCGGCAGGCTCTGGTAGCATCATCTCCGTTCAGCGCCCGGTTGAATAAATGAGAACACGCCAGGGCATGTTCTCATTTGCCGGTTGAATAAATGAGAACACGTCAGGGCGTCTTCTCATTTGCGAATGGAGAGAATCGCATGTTCGTCTCGTTCACGGTTGACGGTCATACTTATCGTTTCAACGCGCTGCACATTGCGTGCATCGAAAATACCAGCAAGCCCGACGGCACGGTCTCCGCGCAAGTCTTCATTGTGGGTGTTGCGCAACCCATCGCATTGCAACTCACTCTGGAGCAATTTCGCGAATTGACCCACGTCTTCCAGACGGCATGCCAGCGATAGAGGGGCACAGGCGCGATTGCTGGTCAATCCGTCGATGGACGGTCGGCGGTGAGGCCCGCATCGCGCAACTTATACCGCAGGGTGGAGCGGTTCAGACCCAACCGCTCCGCTGCCCGGCCAAGATGACCACCCGTGGCTCGCAAGACATGCTCGAACAGCATGCGCTCCACAGCCGCCACGACCTGGGAGTGAATGTTGTGCTCCCCGCGCGTCAGCAACTCCTCGATCAATTTCGGTACGTTCACATCGCCGGCCGTCGCGGGGTCGGTGGGGCGTGTTTCCGGCCGTCCACGAAGCACGGCCGGCAGGAACTCCGGCAAGAGTAGCGGACCGGTGGCTCGTAGCATCGTTTCCTTCAGCACGGCCTGGAGTTCGCGAACGTTTCCCGGCCAGCGGTAAGCACGCAGGTAGGCCAGGGCATCCGGGTCGAAGCCCTGAATGTTCAACCCCAACTCTCGGTTGAACAGGAACAGAAAGTGATGCGCCAGTTCGGCGATGTCGTCGGGCCGATCCCGCAGCGGCGGTAGCGCGATCGTGACGCCCTGGAGCCGATAGAACAGGTCGGCGCGAAACAGCCCGGCCGCGATTCGCCGCGCCAGATCCTGATTGGTGGCGGCAATCACGCGTACGTGAGTCTGGATGCTTTCCTGCCCCCCGACGCGTTCAAATCGCTGCTGCTCCAGAAGTCGCAGCACCTTCGCCTGAGCAGCCAGCGGCATATCGCCGATTTCATCGAGGAAGATGGTTCCGTCCTGGCATTGCTCGAATTTCCCGATCCGCTGCCGGTCGGCTCCGGTAAACGCTCCGCGTTCGTGGCCGAACAGTTCGCTCTCGATGAGCGACTCGGGGAGAGCGGCACAGTTGATCGCGAGAAACGGCCGGTCGGCGCGCTTACTGTGGTGATAGATGGCTCGGGCCACCAGTTCCTTGCCGGTGCCACTTTCGCCGAGAATCAGGACGTTGACATCTTGCGGCGCAACCCGACCGATCTGTTTACACACTTCCTGAATGACCGGTGCCCGGCCGACGAGTTGCTCGCGCGGTTCCAGTGCCGGAACCACCGGCGGCACGCGCATCAGATACGCGGCCTCGAACGCTCGACGCAGGATGTTCGCCAGCCGGGTGAAGTCGAGAGGCTTGATCAGGTAGTCGAACGCCCCCTGTTTCATCGCCTCAATCGCCGTGGTGGCCGTGCCGTGTGCCGTAATGAAGATGACCGGTTGTTTCGGTGAGATCGCCCGGATCGTTTCGAATGCTTGCAGCCCCGTGCCATCGGGCAAGAGCAGATCGAGTACCACGACTTCCGGGGTCTCGGCGCGAAAGGTACGAATGCCCTCGGCGATTGTGCCCGCGGATACCACCCGTGTCGTCTCGTCTCCGAATAGCCGGGCGATCGAGTAGCAAACACTTGGTTCGTCATCCACAACGAGAAGAGTTGGCATTGCAGCGAAGAGGAGAAAGCGTGGAGTAGAGGATGACCGAAAGTGAAGACCATCCTACACACAATTATACCCTTCCTCCTGGAAGAGTGATTGTGAAACACGCGCCGCCAACGTCGCGATTCGACGCGGTGAGATTGCCGCCGTGGGCCTGGACGATCCGCCGTGAGACGCTCAAGCCCAGTCCGGTGCCGGTTGGTTTTGTGCTGAAAAATGGCGTGAACAGCCGGTCGGCCACCTTGGCGTCGATTCCGGGTCCGGTGTCCTCGACAGTGAGCCGAACAGCACCGTCGGCCCCGCGCGTGAGTTGAATTTCCAGTTCGCCGCCGCTGGGCATCGAATCAAGGGCATTGAAGATTAGGTTGACCAGCACGCCCTTGAACTGATCCGGGTCGAGCTCGGCCGTCACTGGCCCAGGCGGGATCTTGAGTGTGAGCCGAACGGACTGGCGGGTCAGCCGTTCGCGGACGAGGTCGATTACTTGACGGATGATTTCCGCAATGTCCTGAGGAAGCGGCCCAATCTCCAGTGGGCGGGCAAAATCGAGCAGCGACTGGATCTTCCGTTCCAGACGGCCGACTTCGTCGTGGATCACTTGCAAGTCGGTCTCGGAAAGTCCACGTGGGCAGTGTCCGCTGAGCGCGGCCCCCACCAGGAGCTTGATGCTGGTGAGCGGGTTGCGCACTTCATGCGCCACACTCGCGGCCAACTGTCCCACTGCCGCCAGTTGTTCTGCCCGCAGGGCTTCACACTCCTGTCGCTGGAGTTGCCCGACCACCTCGCGCACGCGTTTCAGAATGGTCCCGATCTGCTGTTCCATCCGCTGTAATCCGCTGCCATCGGCAGTCAACCGGAGCGATCCGACTTCCTGATCGAGGTGAGCGTGGACATCCTGTAGCCGGACGTTCAGTCGCGTGATGGATCGGCTCAATCCCCACGCAACGCCGAACCCACCAATCAGCCCACCCGCTCCTCCGAGCACAGCCAGTAGGATCATCCACACACGGGCTTGGCTCCCCTCGCGTGCGCTTTGCTCGACAGTTGCCTGCATCGCCTCGCGGTTGAGAGCGAGTAACTGTTCGCAGGGAATGACGGAGTACCGGATTGGATGTGCATCGGACCAGTTCAGACAGTCCTTCTTGGTCGGACCCACCGGTGTCCTGATCGATAACTGCAGTTCTTGCTGATATCGAGTGTATCCAGTCTCGATCGTCTTGATGACGGCTCGCTCCTCATCCGATAATGGCGAACGGCAGAGTTCTGCGAGGATGGCTTCGAACTTGGCTTGGTCGCGCGCGACCTTGGCCCAACGTTCCGGAGACATGTCCATCACGTAGACGAAACTGTGAAATCGAATATGTCGCAATTCGGTTTCGAGGTCTTGCGCGGCCTCCAGCCTGCGGACGTGCTCGAAGACGATCTTGTCTCGGTCGGCCTGGAGATGGTTGATGGAACGGATGCCGAGAAGGCTCGTCACGAGCATCGCCAGAGCGACGAGCAGTGCGGGCATTGTCACCTGGAAAAGAACCTGTCGGTTCAGTGTCACGGCCGCCCTCCAACGAAATGCACGAAGTGCTAACTCCGCGAAACGCCTGCCTCATTCATGATCCGGCTGATGCTGTCTGGTTTTCAACGAGCTTCGACGACCGCCGTTCCTTCCTTCAGAGTGGTCCGCTCTCTGACGGCGTTGCTCCCCAACAATGCGACACATTCAACCGGACCGTGAATCAGAAGATACCCCGGCGGGGTGGTGCCCGTTCCCCGTCACAATTGTCTTGCCATTGGTGTGGTGTCCCACGCCGTCGCCATTGCTGCGCGCCACGCCATTACCGTTGGCACTCTCCACGGTACCATTGCCGTTGGCGCTCTCCAAGGTGACGGGATGGGCAACAGCTATGGTTGGCTCATGCGGAGAGGTTGATGTGCCGGAGCCAAACCACTGGAGAACGTAGTAAAAGACGGGGGTGAGGAAGATGCCGAACGCCGTCACTCCGAGCATTCCGCCAAATACCGCAATGCCCAACGACCGCCGCATCTCGGCACCGGCTCCCTGTGCATACACCAGCGGCAACACGCCGAAGATGAACGCAAAACTGGTCATTACGATGGGACGGAGTCGCTGCTTACACGCCTCTACCGTCGCCGCACGCAGAGATTCACCGGCGTCTTGCCGCTGGCGGGCAAACTCAACGATCAGAATGGCGTTCTTACACGCCAACCCCACGAGCACCACGAACCCAATTTGTGTGAAGACGGTCACCTCGATCCCGGCTACCTGCACTCCCAGGATCGAGCACAGCAAACACATCGGCACGACGAGAATTACTGCTAGCGGGAGCTTCCAGCTCTCGTACTGCGCAGCCAGCACCAGGAACACGAACACCACCGCCAGCGCGAAAAACCACATTGCCGAGTTCCCCGCCTGGCTCTGGAGGTATCCCAGTTCGGTCCACTCGACCTTCATCCCCCGGCTGAGTTCCTCGCTGGCGATGTTGTTCATCAGATCCATTGCCTGACTCGAGCCGGTCCCTTCCGCTGGGTTACCAGTGACCGCCGCCGCCGTGTACATGTTGTACCGCATCACCACCACCGGGCCGCTGGCGTCGCGAACGGTCATCACGGTGCCGAGCCGGACCATCTGCCCCTGAGCGTTGCGCACTTGATATTGCTCGATATCCGAGGCATCGCCGCGGAAATTCGGATCGGCCTGGACGTTCACCTGCCACGTTCGGCCGAACTCGTTGAAGTTGTTCACGTAGTACGACCCTAGATACACCTGGAGCGTATTGAAGATGTCGCTCACCTGTAGGCCGTAGGAACGGCACTTGTCGCGATCGATCTCCAGATACAACCACGGCGTATCCGTCCCGGCGCTTGTGAATAATCCCTGCAATCCCGGCGTCTCGTTTCCGCGCGCGACGACTTTGCCCGTTACCTGGTCCAGTTGCTCGAGGTTGGTGCTTCCGCGCACTTCGACCATGAGCGTGAACCCGCCCGTCGTACCGAGGCCATCGACGGGCGGCGCTCCGAACGTTGAAACCAGCGCATCGTTCACCTCGCGGCGGCAACGCCGTTGAATGGCCTGGGCAATCGCGTCTGCGGTTCGCTCTGATCCCTTGCGTTTATCGAAGTCGTCGAGCATCACGTACATCGAGCCAAGGTTCGGAGCATTCGCGTTCAGGATGACGGAGCGGCCGGAGATGCCGAGCGTGTGCTTGACTCCCGGCGTCTCTCTCGCGATCTCCTCGATGTCCGCCATCGCGGCTTCGGTTCGCTCGACGGATGCCGAGTCCGGAAGTTGCACGTTGAGGATCAGGTAGCCCTTATCCTGTTGTGGGATGAATCCGGTCGGCGTACTGACGAACTCGGTGTACGTTAGCACCAGGAGCCCGCCGTAGCCGAGCAGGACGATGACGCTGAGCCGCAACACGCGGCTGACGGTCGCGCCATAGATTTCCGTGCAGCGATCAAAGACGCGATTGAAGGCGCGGAATAACGCTCCGAGGACACTATTCACTGGCTTGATGAAGAACCACCCCAACACCCCACCGATGAGAATCCCCGGCGGCGCGAACCACGCAAACTGCAATCCCCACGTCGTCCACGACATGCTGCCCGGTTCCTGCTCCTGAGCGGGAGCCAGCCCAACATACTGGCCATATACGTCCGGCCCCAGCTCATACGTCAGAACACCACCAAGGACGGCGAAGATCCACCACGGCAGCGCTTCGCGGCGATGAGCGTGGCCGGGGTGTTTCCCATCTCCCTTGAAGATCAGCACGGCCCGCGATGGCGTCATGGTGAGGGCGTTCACGGCCGAGATCAGCGTGGAGACGGCGATGGTGACGGCAAATTGCCGGAAGAACGAGCCGGTAATCCCACCCAGGAAACAACACGGCACGAACACCGCCGAGAGCACAAGCGTGATCGCCAGCACGGGGCCGGTGATTTCCTCCATCGCTTTGATTGTCGCGGTGCGGGCATCCAACCCCGTTTCCATCTGGCGCTCGATGTTCTCCAGAACAACGATCGCGTCATCGACCACGATGCCGATAGCCAGCACCAGGCCGAAGAGCGTGAGGCTGTTGAGCGTGAACCCGAGTTGCGACATGATCGCGAATGTCCCGATCAGCGAGACGGGTACGTCGATCATGGGCAGGATCATCGCCCGCCAGTCCTGCAGGAAGAGCAAAACGACGATGGCCACCAGGATGACGGCGTCGCGGAGCGTGTTGAACACTTCGTTGACCGATTGCCGAACGAACGGGGTGGTGTCGTACACGATCTTGTAGTCGAGGCCATCAGGAAAGCGGGTTTTGAGTTCCCGCATCTTGGCGTAAACCTGGTCGGCTGTCTCCAGTGCGTTCGAACCGGGCAACTGATAGACACAGAGCGCGACTGAAGGGCGGCCGTTGAGAGTACAGGACTGATCGTATTGCTGTGCGCCGCGTTCCACGCGAGCCACATCGCGGAGTCGGACGATGGCGCTGGCAGGGCCGGCCGAGAGTGCTCCCTGTCCCGTTGTGCCCGTCGAGGGGGCGGGAGGAGCGGGAGTCGTCGGCGCGGCGGTTCCGGTCATCGACGCCGGTACGAAATCTTGACTGCCCTTGATGATGATGTTTGCGAACTGTTCTGGCTCGATCAGTCGACCCAGAGTATTGATGGTGAGCTGGAATTGCTGTCCCCTCGGCACGGGTCGCTGACCGATCTGCCCGGCTGCCACCTGAACGTTCTGTGCCGCGATCGCGGCGACCACATCCATTCCACTTAAACGCAACGCGGCGAGTTTGTCGGGATCGACCCAGACGCGCAGGCTATAGTCGCGCTGGCCCAGGTACGACACGCCGGCGACCCCCGGCAATCGCCCCAGTTCGTCCTTCACGTCGATCGTCGCGTAGTTACTCAGGAACAGGTCGTCGTATGTGCCGTCGGTGGAGACGAGGTTCACGATCATCAGCGTGTTTGGCGACTGCTTTTTAACGCTGATGCCCTCGTTTTGCACGAGCGTCGGGATAACGGGCAGCGCGAGGCTGACCCGGTTCTGGACAAGCACCTGTGCCATATCCGAGTCAGTGCCTGGTGCGAAGGTGACGGTGAGAGCATAGACGCCGTCGTTGGTGCATCGCGACGACATGTACATCATCCCCTCCACGCCGCTCACTTGCTCCTCAATGGGTGCGGCCACGGTATCGCGCACGGTGGCGGCGTTGGCCCCGGGATAGAAGGCCGTGACCTGAACGGTGGCCGGGGTAACGTCCGGGTAGAGAGCGACCGGGAGCGTGAATACGGAGACTCCACCGGCCAGCATGATGACCAGCGAGATGACAGTCGCGAAGATCGGGCGGTCCACGAAGAATCGTGCGATCACGGCAGGTCTCCGTTCCCGGGGCTTGTCTCTTGATCGTTTTCGTTGCGGACGCGGATGCGAGGTAGCGAGCGAAGTCGAGCGCGGATTCCGCGAACCCCGCGCACGAGCAACATGCCGGCAGCTCCGGTCACGATTGATGCCCACGGCATCACCATCCACGGCACCATCGACTTTGTGGCATCCAGACGCGTGATCAGAAATCCAGCCGTTGCGCCGAGCGCCCCGCTTGTCACGAGTGAGAGAATCGCTCGCAGTCGGGCGGAGCGGAACAGCGTGGTCTCGCTAATTCCCTGCAGGACATAGAAGAAAACGGGAGTGAGGAAGATGCCGAATAACGTCACTCCGAGCATTCCGCTAAAGACCGCGATCCCCAGCGACCGTCGCATCTCCGCGCCGGCTCCAGACGCGACGATAAGCGGCAGGACTCCGAAGATGAACGCGAAGCTGGTCATCACGATGGGACGCAGGCGCAACTTGCTTGCTTCTTTTGTTGCGTCGTAACAGCTCATGCCTTGCGTGTGCAGGTGCTTGGCGAACTCGACGATAAGGATGGCGTTCTTGCACGCCAACCCCACCAGCACCACCAAACCAATCTGTACGAAGATATTGACATCCCGGGCCGTGAAGAGGATCCCGGCCACTGAGCACAACAGACAGAGCGGAACGACCAGAATCACGGCCAGCGGAAGCGTCCAGCTCTCGTACAGGCCCGAGAGAGCCAGAAACACACTCAGCACGGAGAGAAGGAAGACATAGATTGCGGTATTTCCCGCTTTCAGTTGCAGGAACATCAACTCGGTCCACTCCACACGCATCGAGAGCGGCAGAGTTTCGTCAGCCTCGTGGTTGATCGCATCGATCGCGTCGCCGTCGCTGACGCCTTGGAGGACGTTCCCGTTAATGGGCGCGGCGGTATAGAGGTTGTATCGCGTGACGGTGATCGGCCCGGCGAGGTTGCGAACACGGACGAGTGTGCTGAGCGGAACCATCTGTCCGGACTGACTGCGAACCTGGAACAGGTGAATTTGCTCGGGTCGGACACGGAAGTCCCCGTCGGCTTGTGTGGTCACCTGCCAGTGGCGGCCAAAGTCGTTGTAACTGTTCACATACAGCGACCCGAGGTACATGTTGATCGTCTGGTTGAGATCCTGAAGGGAGATGCCCAGCGCCGCGGCCTTGGTTCGATCAACTTCCAGATAGAGTTGCGGGATGCGGGAGCGGAACTGCGTCCGGGCGTCGGCGAGGTAGGGCATTTTCTTGAAGCGTTCGACGAGGTCGTCCATGCGCGCTTCGAGTGAACGGACGCCCAGACCCCCGCGATCTTCGACCATGAACTTGAATCCGCCAGCCGAGCCAAGTCCTGGGATCGGTGCAGCACCATACACCGTGACCACTGCATCCGGCACTTCGCGAGCCCAGCGTTTGCGCAGCTTGGCCATGATGGCGGTATCGCGCAGGTCCGGCGATTGTCTCTCGGAAAATGGCTTCAGGACAATGAACATGGAGGCGAAATTGGGGCTGTTCGCCTGAAGCAGGAACGACATTCCCGAGTTGGTGATCGTATGACCAACTCCAGGCGTCTCACGAGCGATTTGCTCGACGCGCAGGGCCGCTTCGTGTGTGCGTTCGAGAGACGCCGCATCCGCCAACTGAATGTTGACGATGAGCCGGCCCTGATCCTGCTGCGGAATAAAACCCTTGGGCGCACTTTGAAACGTCCAGCCAGTGAGGATCAGCAGGCCGACGTAGATGAGCAACACCAGAACCGAGAGCCGCATCAGCCAGCCGGTGAGCCAGGCATAGATGATGGTGCCAATCCCCGATGACCAGTTAAAGAGCCAGAGCGGCAAAGTGATCGGCAACAGGAGAGCGGCCATCACATTGATGCGTCGGGGAGTGACCGAAGGGTGTCGGGCTTTCAAAAGAATGGCTGCGACGGCCGGGCTGAATGTGAGCGAGTTGATGGTCGAGATGACCGTCGAGACCGCAATCGTAATGGCAAACTGCCGGAAGAACTGACCGGTGATTCCTTTAATGAAGCCACACGGCACGAATACCGCACACAACACGACCGCGACGGCAATAATCGGCCCGGTCACTTCTTCCATCGCGCGATAAGTGGCCTCGCGGGGTGGCAGTCCGCGGTCAATCCAGCGCTCGACGTTTTCCACTACGACGATTGCATCATCAACGACGATACCGATGGCGAGTACGAGCCCAAACAACGAGATGTTGTTCAAACTGAAGCCGATCGCCGCCATGACGGTGAATGTGCCCAGCACGGCGACGGGAATGGCGGCCAGTGGAACGATCGCGGCCCGCCAGCTCTGGAGGAACACCAGCACCACAACCGCCACCAAAAGGGCAGCTTCCACCAGCGTGTGAACCACATCGCTCACGGAGTCGCGGACGTACAAGCTCGTGTCGTAAGCGATCCGGTACTCCACACCTTCGGGGAATCCGGCCTTCAATTCCTCCATCTTCTCACGCACGCGGTTGCCCACATCGAGCGCGTTGGTGCCGGGCCGCTGATACAGACCCAGCCCAACCGAGGGCCGGCCATCGAACGAGCAGATCGTGTTGTAGTTCTGGGCACCGAGTTCCAACCGGGCGACATCCTCCAGACGAACAAGGCTGGTGGAGGGGGAAGGCGTGCCGGCTTCCAGTGCTCCGCCACCCAACGCACCTGCGCCAACCGTTCCGCCGGCTGTTGGCCCAGAGGTCACGAGCGCGGCGGAGGCACCTGACATGGGTGGGGCGGGCATTGCCGTTGTCGTTGGGTTACCGCCTGCGCCGCTACTGGGGTCGTTCGCCGGGTCCGGCGGACCCATATCCATTGTGGGGTCGACCGCTGTCGCGGAGGTGGACGGAGTGATCGGTTGAATCGTGCTGTTATCTGTGGGGCCGAAGGCCGCACTCCCCGGCGCCATTCCCGCCAGCGCGGGCATCATGAGACTTCGCGGTTTCGAGACGGCGGGGCGTGGCGTTTCGATGATCCGGCCATCGGGGGAGAGGAGGGTGGGTTGCCCCTGGGCCTTCACGACAATTCGGGAAAATTGCTCCGTCCCGGCGAGCCGCCCGAGCGTGTCGAGCGGATACTGAAACGCTTGCCCGGAGCGAATCGGCGGCTGACCGATGCGGCCGGCCGGTGCGTCCACGTTCTGTGTGCGGATGGCGTTGGCGATGTCGATCGGCGTCAGATTGCGGGAAGCCAGGCGTTGCGGATCGAGCCAGACTCGCATGCTGAAGTCGCGCTGACCCTGGACGAGAATATCCGAAACTCCATCCACGCGGAGCATCTCGTCCTTGACGTGGATAGTGGCGAAATTGCTCAGGTACTTGTCGTCGTAGCGTCCATCCGGGGAGATGAAGCTCACGATCATGAGCATGTCCGGCGTCCGCTTCCGGATCGTGATTCCCTGGTTTTGCACGGCGCTCGGCAACTGCGGCATGGCCAGCGCCACGCGGTTCTGCACTTTCACAAGCGCGGCGTTGATGTCGGTCCCGATGTCGAAAGTGACGGTGAGCGTGTAGCTACCGTCGTTGCCGGACTGCGAGGACATGTAGAGCATGCCCTCAACGCCGTTCACCTGCTGCTCGATGGGGGCGCCAACAGAATCGGCGACCTCCTGAGCGCTGGCGCCCGGGTAATTAATCATGATGGACACGCCGGGAGCCGTGATCCGGGGATATTGCGCGACCGGCAAGTAAAAGACCGAAATCACGCCCGTCAGCGTCATGATGATCGAGATGACGGTCGCAAAGATCGGTCGGTCGATGAAGTACCGTGAGATCATGGGTGGAACCTCACGGTTTCTTCCCACCCGGCGCTGGGCCCGACGGCCGACGGCGTTGGGTGGGATCGCCGCCGGGCAGCGTGGTGGGCATCGCGGTGAGTTGCTCGGGCTCGATTACCAGACGCGGACGCAGTTGCGGCAACCCGCCGACCACCACCCACTCGTCCAGCTTGAGGCCCGACGCCGGTTCCTTGTCGGTGCCAGGCTTGAAGGGGCGGATGACGCGCAAACCATCTTCTTGGAGCGGACCGGTCTCCACGCGACGATACTGAACCTTCTTCTCGGCATCCACGACGTAAACGAATTTCAGTCCCTGGTCGGAGCCGATGGCGCGGTCGATTATCAGTATGGAGCGGTACGGGGAGCCAAGATCGAGCCGGATACGGACGAACATGCCAGGGAGCAGTTTCCACATTCCGCCTTTGGTTCGTTCGTTGTCGAAGACTGCCCGCATCGCAATCGTGCCGGTGGCGGGGTTGACCTGGTTGTTGATGAAGTTGAGTTTGCCGCGATGCGGAAATCCGGTTTCGCCCTCGATCGACATCCGGACGGTGACAGTCGGCAGCTTGCCGCTCGATTCGGCCAACAACCGCTGGTAGGTCCGCTCCTCAACATCGAAGTAGGCGTACATCTTCTCCATCGAGACGATGGTGGTGAGCAGCGTCTGGTTTTCGCTCACGATGTTGCCGGGGGTGTAGTAATACCGGCTGACGCGTCCGCTGATGGGAGCGTGGATCTCGGTGAACGCGAGGTTGAGTTTGGCGCTTTTGAGAGTCGCTTCGGCACTCTTGATGCGAGCGTCGGCCGATTCGATGTTCGCCTTGTCCTGGTTGATCTGGAAGAGGCTGCCGGCCCCAGCCTCGTAAGCCTGTTTGTCTTGTCCGTAGACTTGTTCGGCAAGGATTTTCTGGGCCTTATACAACGCGAGCTGCCCCTCAGCTTGATCGACAATCGCCTGATACGGTTCCGGGTCGATTCGGAAGAGCACGTCGCCAGGGATGACCTCGCCCCGATCGTTCTTGGTCGGTCCACGAACTTCGGTTCCTTCGGCGAAGGGCATCGCCTTCAATTCACCGGTGACGCGGGCACGAATGCTGACCGATTGCACCGCGTCGGTCCGGCCGGTGTATTCGGCGAAGTCGGTGACTTCGCGTTCGGCCGGGTGGCTCACGGGAATGACAGGCGGGGTCGCTGCGGGCGGCGGGGGCTTACGCTGACAGCCCGCGAGTACACACGCGAGTACGCAAAGAGTAAGAAAGCCAAAAGAATATGCCCGGGGCAGCCGGTTACGGGCGCGTGGGGAGATCACGGTGTAACTCGCGTTCTGTACTGCGCGCCGGTGAGTTTGGCAGAGGCGCGTCGGGGTGACGGTTGACCTTTAGCAGGTATCGCGCCGGAAAGCTGTTAAAAATAAATCGCAACGTAACTCTGCGATCGCTAAGCAGAAATGACAGAAATTAAAAATAAACGAGTGTCATAGTGTTCGCTGCCCGCTCACCTTCTCCCGGCGTATTTTCGCGCAGTGGGGAAAAATACGCCATTTCCGAAATCGTTTCATGAGCGCGATACGGTCAATTGTTTGGACAGATTTGCGATTTCGAGCCTCCGATTCTATCGGCAGTGATGAGTACCCGGCCAATCCACCAAAAGTGTGTCTAGTCTAGTTTTCCGCTGGTTTCCGGTTTTCGAGCCTTTTCCTGTGTCGTCTGGTGTCGTCCGGTGTCCGGTTTTCGAGCTTGTTTTCCTCTGGTTGCCGCTGGTTTCCGGTTTTCGAGCCTTTTTTTGGTTGGTCTGGTTGCGTCTGGTGGCCCACACGCCAAGGCCAGCGGTTCTTGTCTCTTGTTGTGGTAACTCTTGTGTGGACTCATCGCTGACTGTGGCAGAATTTGTCTGCAAATTGTCAGGTTACCGGCTGTCCTGCCATATTCGACCTTCCTCAATCCGGCAGATGGCAGACTCCCAAGAATGGCCAAAACCAGCGGTTTTTCGTTGTTCTTGCGGTAACTCTCTTGGGGGACTCATCGCTCACCTTGGCAGAATTTGTCAGTAAATTGTCAGGTTACCGCCTTTCCTGCCGCCCGGTTTTCGAGCCTTTTTCTCCTGTGGTCTCCGGATGGGGCCGGTCAACCCGCCACCGCCGAAGGCCGGGTCATGACGACAGGTGGGTCACCTCTTGCCCAATGTCACTGACTTTTTAGTGTGGCCAACCTGTCGGAGGCCGCAGGCCCAAAGTCGCTTGCTTTCTCGACGTTTCTCGTGGAACAGGTCCGGTGGCAGAATTTGTCTGCAAATTGTCAGGGGTTTCGGGGAGTAGGTTCCCGGCCGTGCCTGTCGGCGTCGGGAGGCCCCGACAGCTACCACTTCAGCAGAGAAAGTAAGTGACATTGGCCTGTTCTGTTACACCTCCACAGTTGCCCCGCTTCGCCATCACCTCGCCTCTTGTCCTCAAGCAGCGCAAGGGGGCGCGGATCGACGTCCCGTATCGGTTCAGTCGCACGAATGCGCAGCCCGAACGGTATTGGGAGTTGAGGAAGCCCACTTAAGGAAAGTATACGTAATATCACATATTTGTCAAACGTGTCAGCCGGGTGGGCATCCTGCGGATGTTGGCGGGTGAACACTCCGGAATCCGGAGACGGAACCGAGAGAGGTTCGAGAAGTGCCGTCGATCGGCTGAAGAACGAATGTTACTGGGTCCAGTCTGACCAATGTTCCTGACCAGTGACGTTTAATCTGTTGCCGTCCTCTTCACGACCTCCAAGGCCGGGAAGATCAGATCGTACTCCCCAGGCCGATCACCATACGGGTCGAGGGCGAACCGAATCACATTCGGCGATGGTTGTGACATGTCTACCACCCACGGCGGGTCGGCCCACGTTGGGTACACCCAGACGTACTGCTCGGATGGAAAGATGTCCACCGGCGAGAACGGCTCACGCAGGAAGTACACGACCAGCCCGCACCCGGCCACAACGCACCACCGCTCTTCTCGGTCGATCAGGGCACACGCCGGATCGCCGTAGAAGGACCCAAGGGCGACTCGCTCCCCGCCGCCTCGTTCGAGAAAGGCGTCTTCATACTCGTGAAGCACGATGTAGTTCGTGCTGTGAGTCAGTTCCCGCACGGGAGGCCTCCGCTGGAGCAACCCCTTCCCGCCGGACGGGGTTTAGCCACCCGGGTTGCCCGTCACGCCGCCAGCGTCACGCCGGGCAGTCCCGTCTGGCGGATGAACCCCCGGAGCAGGTCGGGCCGGAACTTCACCTCGATCAACTCGTCCACCACCCGGTCCCACAACTCGTCCTTGTCATTGGCCGCCAAGTTCGCCAGCCGCCCGTACTTGGCCCACCCCCAGACGCCCTCGTCCGGGTTCGTCCAGGCCGCCGGGCTTGCGTGCGGCCCGGACCCAGCGGGCCACGGTCCGATAGTGGACGCCCAGCACTTTGGCGACGGTGGCACGGGGTTGGCCGTCGGTGACAGCCTGCACCGCCTGCTTGCGGCGGCGTTCCAGTTTGTCAGCGGTTCCAACGGGTCTGCTCATACCCGGTTAGATGCGGCAGGCAATTCAATGGTGCGTTACCGATGCTGGACCCAGTAATCAAAAAGTAACATCCTGGGAGGCTCCCGCCCAAGCCGGCGAAGCCTCGTCGAGTCGCCTTGGTTACTGCGCGATTATGCATTTCGGAAGTGCCTGCTGGAGTTTCTTCCGACCCGCCTGCGCACCTTCTCGCTCAGGAGGAGAAATTCCAGCCGAGTGAGTGCGGCGAGGTCCTTCACGCCCGCGTCTGTCACCTCCGTGCCTTGCAGGGTGAGCGAGGTGAGGTTTTTGAGTGCAGCTAGTTCCTTCAGACCCGCGTCCGTCACCAGCGTAAAGCTCAGGTTGAGCTGGTCGAGGTTTTTAAGTGCGGCCAGTTCCTTCAGACTCGCATCCGTCACTTTCGTCTTACCCAGGCTAAGTTTGGTGAGGTTTTTGAATGCAGCCAGTTCTTTCAGACCCACGCCCGTCACTTTCGTATCCCACAGACTGAGTGAGGTAAGGTTTTTGAGGGGCAGTTCCTTCAGACCCGCGTCCGTGACCGGGGTGTATGACAGGTCAAGTGTGGTGAGGTTTTTGAGTGTGGCGAGTTCCTTCAGTCCGGCATCCGTCACCTTCGTGTGTATCAGGTGGAGCGTGGTGAGGTTCTTGAGTGCGGCCAGTTCCTTCAGTTCCGCGGCCGTCACCTCCGTGAATCGCAGGTCGAGCGTGGTGAGGTTCTTGAGTGCGGTCAGTTCCTTCAGTCCCACGCCCGTCACCTCCGTGGGACCCAGACTGAGTGAGGTGAGGTTTTTGAGTGCGGCCAGTTCCTTCAGTCCCGCATCTGTTACTTTCGTGTTCCACAGGTTGAGTGTGGTGAGGTTTTTGAGTGCGGCCAGTTCCTTCAGCCCAGCGTCCGTCACCGCCGTCCGGCCCAAGTTGAGCGTGACGAGTTTTTTGAGCGTGGCCAGTTCCTTCAGTCCCGCATCTGTTACTTTCGTGTTCCACAGGTTGAGTGTGGTGAGATTTTTGAGTGGGACCAGTTCCTTCAACCCCGCATCCGTCACCGCCGTGCCGTCCAGGCTGACGGTCACGACCGGCTTCCCGGGTGCCTTCTCATCGCGGTCCACCCACCCACCGAGTTCCTGCACGAACGCGATGGCCTTGTCCTCGGCGTCATCGGCCCGGAGAGGCGAACAGAGACACAGCCCCGACAACGCCAGAGCGAACGCCACAATCCTGAACATCACTTCTCCTCATTGCGGACGGACTGACGACTCGAGTCGCCTTGGTTACTTCACGATTGCACATTTCGGAAGTGCCTGCTGGAGTTCCTTCAGTCCCGCATCCGTCACATTCGTGTCATGCAGATAGAGCTCGGTCAGGTTCTTGAGTGCGGCCAGTTCCTTAAGCCCCGCGTCCGTCACCTGTGTCGCGGTCAAGTGGAGCACGGTGAGGTTTTTGAGTGTAGCCAGTACCTTAAGCCCCATGTCCGTAACTGACGTCTCTACCAAGTAGAGCGTGGTGAGGTTCTTGAATGCGACCAGTTCTTTCAGTCCCGTGTCCGTCACCTGCGTAAAGCTCAGGTCGAGTGTGGTAAGGTTTTTGAGTGTAGCCAGTTCCTTCAGTCCCGCATCCGTCACCGGCGTGGAACTCAGGTCGAGTGTGGTGAGGTTTTTGAGTGTAGCCAGTTCCTTTAGACCCGCGTCCGTCACTTTCGTTCTCCACAGCTTCAGTGTGGTGAGGTTTTTGAGAGGGGCCAGTTCCTTCAGTCCCGTGTCCGTCACCTGCGTAAAGCTCAGGTCGAGCGTGGTGAGTTTTTTGAGTGTGGCCAGTTCCTTCAGTCCCGCGTCCGTCACCTTCGTCCGTACCAGGCTGAGCGTGGTGAGTTTTTGGAGTGTGGCCAGTTCCTTCAGACCCACGTCCGTCATCGTGTCGAACAGTTCGAGTGTGGTGAGGTTTTTGAGTGTGGCCAGTTCCTTCAGACTCGCGTCGGTTGCCTGCGTGAGTGACAGGTTGAGCTTGGAGAGGTTTTTGAGTGTGGCCAGTTCCTTCAGACCCGTACCCGTCACGTTCATGGAGATCAGGCTGAGTGTGGTGAGTTTTTGGAGTGCGGCCAGTTCCTTCAGACCCGCGTCGGTCACCTCCGTCCATGTCAGGCTGAGTGTGGTGAGTTTTTGGAGTGCAGCCAGTTCCTTCAGACCCGCGTCAGTCACCTTGGTGCCGATCAGGCTGAGCGTGGCGAGATTCTTGAGCGGGGCCAGTTCCTTCAGTCCCGCGTTCGTCATCGTCGTGCTGCGCAGGTGGAGCGTAGTGAGTTTTTGGAGCGCAGCCAGTTCCTTCAGACCCGCGTCCGTCACCTTGGTGCTGTACAAGGTGAGCGTGGTGAGGTTTTTGAGTGCGGCCAGTTCCTTCAGACCCGCGTCCGTCACCTTTGTGCCGTAAAGTTCGACGGTGACGACCGGTTTTCCTGGGGCCTTCTCGTCGCGGGTGACCTTCCCACCGAGTTCCTGCACGAACGCGACGGCCCTATCCTCGGCGTCGTCAGCCCGGAGAGGCGAACAGAGACACAGTCCCGACAACGCCAGAACGAACGTCACAATCCTTAACATGACTTCTCCCGGTTGTGGACTGACGGAAACTATGGCGATGCTACCCGGCGGTGAACACCGGAGCAACGGTCTCACTACGCTACGTCCGCTGGCTGGCTATGGCCGCCCTCATTCACGGTCCGTTTGATTGTGTCTGGTTTTCAACGAGCCGCGACCGCAAGGGAGCGGGTATCACGTATGCTCTCCCTGGCCAGTAGTTTCCAGGTGTTGCCTTGGTGGTTTTCAGCCCCGGCAGGGGCGACAGATGTTAGCCCAGGGTGAAGCGCTAGCGCAACCCTGGGACAACTGTCGCCCCTGCCGGGGCTTGTGGATACGTTTGGTCGTCTTCCCAGGGTTTCGCTGGCCTTCGGCTGCGCTTCACCCTGGGCTAACATCTGTCGCCCCTGCCGGGGCTGAAAACAACTGAACACCACACAACCCTTGAAACTACTCGCAAGGGAGCGGCTCGTTCAGAATGCGACAATCTCAACCGCATTGTGTAGAAGAGCGGCCATAGCCAGCGTCAAGGAGATGTGAGGAAACCGTCGCACACGCCGCCAAGAAACACCCGCCCAGCCAAGCAACGCCGCTCAAAGCACAACACAAACTCCGGACAGAGTCGAAGTTATTGCGGACGGAACCCTTACTGGTGATGAGGCAGTTGCGGGACTGCCGCTGGCTTCTTCTGCCTCAACGGCACATAATGACGCCGACCCCACACCTACTGCCGGAGACATTCTCGATGCGACTCTCTCCCCGCCACCTCGCAGGCATCGCTTGCGTTTTTGCGTCCGCGACTCTCGTGCTTTCGCCAACCGCCGCCGCACCCGCCCCCGAAGAAGTGAAACCCATCCGCGCCCTCTTGGTGATCGGCGGATGCTGCCACGACTACAAGAAGCAGCAGGAAATCCTCACGAAAGGCATTTCGGCGCGCGCGAACGTGCAGTGGGTGATCGCCTACGATCCCGATACCACCACCAAGCACCTGAACCCGGTGTACGAAAAGGAAGACTGGGCCAAGGGATTCGATGTGATCGTTCACGACGAGTGTTCTTCCGACGTCAAAGACCTCAAGATCATCGAACGCATCCTGAAGCCGCACAAGGAAGGATTGCCGGCGGTCGTTCTGCATTGTGGCATGCACAGCTACCGCTCCGAAGGTTACCCGAAATCAACCCCGTGGTTCGATTTCACTGGCCTGGCCTCAACCGGACACGGCCCGCAAGCACCGATCGAGATTCGTTACGTCGACCGCGAAAGCCCCATCACCAAGGGGCTGGAGGGGTGGAAGACGATCAACGAGGAACTCTACAACAACTCGGCCGGAAAGCTTCTCGACACGGCCCAACCACTGGCCCGCGGAAAGCAGACCTTCAAGAACAAAAACGGCACCGAGCGGACGGAGGACGCCATCGTCGTGTGGACGAACAGATACAACGGGAAGACCAACGTGTTCTCCACGACGCTGGGTCACAACAATGACACCGTCGCCGATCCGCGTTACCTGGATCTGGTCGCTCGCGGCTTGCTCTGGTCAGTTGGGAAGCTGGACGAAGCACATCTGAAGCCCGCGGCGAAGGTACTGCTCGAAGCTCCCGAGAAGTGAGCCGTTTCGTTGCTCTTCCGTTGCTCGGTAGAAATGCTTGCTATTTGTGGAGAGAAAGCCACCCCCTCACGCAACGCCGTTAAGAATCTTAGCGGCGTTGGCCATCACCCCGCAATCGCTTTCAATTTGGTAAGCCCGGTCTTCGCCACTTCGTGCGGGTCTTGTTTCCAGTAGTCGCGGTTGAAGAGTTCGAGTGAAACGAAACCCGTGTAATTCATCTTGCGAAGTGTCGCGAACACGTCCTTGAGCGGCGCGATGCCATCGCCGGGGTAAACGCGATCGGCGTCGGTGATTTGATCTCGCTCGATCTTGGGATAGTCGTTGACGTGGAAGATGCCGATGGCGGAAGCCGACAAAAGCGGCAGACCGGCGAAGTCGGAACCGCCTTTATAGAGGTGATAGACATCCGGCAGCACGCAGCCGCGCGAATCGCCACACTCCACCGCCACCAACAACGCCTCACCCAGCCGCCGCAGCGTCTTTGAGAAGCCCCACACCTCCACGATCGGCGTGACGCTCATCTTCTGGCCGAGTTCAAGTAATGCACGGTAGCGATCGGCGGCCGCGACGAGATCGATCACCGGTTGCGTGAACTTCGGGTCGTCGCGCTTGCTCGTTCCGCCGGTTGCGCCAACGGGGGGAGCCGCGATATGAGCGGAACCAATCTCCGCGGCCCAGTCCATGTCGCGTTTGGCGTGCTCCAAACCTTTCTTCCGCCGCTCGGCGTCTTCAACGATCCACTCGGAGAAGCCGATCACGTCGGGCACAACCAGCCCAGCATCCGCGATGCGCTTGCGGAGATCCTTGAGCGTCCCGCCGGTTTTCTGGTATTCGTCGAGTTCTGAAATCCACGGTTCGATGGCCACGTATCCGGCTTTGGCGGCAATGTCGATGAGATCGAGGATCGGCCGCGACTTGCCGTCCTTGTCGCGGACGGTGCTGGTATTCAGACAAAAGCCGAAGCTCTTGCTCGGTTTCTCCGCTCGCGATTCGGTTGCGCTCATTGCCAGTCCTCCAGCCACACCGGCCAGCACTGCCCGCCGCGAAAGATCGCTATTCATCTGGGTGTCCTCGTGTCCGATGCCTTCTTTTACACAAATAGTGCGGCTTCCGCCACCAATCCCGGCCCGAAACCGAGTGCCACGCAAGGCCGTGGGGCATTCTCTTCACGCAATTTGCGAAGGATGAATAGCACTGTTGGGCTGGACATGTTGCCGTATTCGGCGAACACCGTCCGGGACGGCGCGAGCGCCTCCAGCGGCAACGCGAGTGATTCTTCCACGGCAGAGACGATCTTCGGGCCGCCGGGATGCACGGCCCAACTCCGTACCTCCGCCAGAGAGAGTCCATTGTCGGCCAGCCACGATTCCAACCACGGCCGCAGGTGGGCCGCGATCAAGCTCGGCACGCGACGCGACAGCGACATCTCAAAGCCGTGGTTGCCCACAATCCAGCCCATGTCATCGGCGGAGTTGGGAATGAGACAGGAGCCGGAAGCGGCGAGGGACCAACGTGAACCCGGAGCGTCGCCGACGGGGTAGGCGCCGGCAGGCCTCCTCCCTGCGTTAGCAGGACCCACCCCCCCGGCTTCCCTCCCTGCAGGGAGGGGGGAGGAAGCTGTTGGGGAATCGGGGAGCGAATCGGGACCGTCTGCGCCTTTCTCCCCCCTCCATGGGGCCAGGGGGGTGGGTCTATTCCCGCAACATCCCACCACCGCCGCTGCGCCGTCGGCAAAGATGGCGTTGGCGATGAGTTTGTCCGTGGCGCAGCCGTAATAGTAGTGCAGGCTACACAGCTCGACGGCGCACACGAGGACGCGAGCGGTCGGGTCGGCGGTGGAGAAAGCATTGGCCACGCGCAGGCCGTTCAGTGCGCCATGGCAACCCATGAACCCGACGTGTGTGCGCGCCACGGTGGGCTGAAGTCCCAAACCCGCGATGATCGCGAAGTCCGCACCCGGCGCGACGAACCCGGTACACGATACGGTGACGAGATGCGTGATCGTTGCCGGCGCAAAGTCGGCTTCGGTCAGCGCGATGGAAGAAGCCCGCCCCGCGAGCACTCCAGCGTGTTTGGCGTAGAGGTCCATTCGCTCCGCGGTGCTCGGGCCAACGCCTTCGTTTTCGCTCGTGGGGAGAAACGGCGAGTTGCTGTGTGATGTACCAGCGAGCGCATCTCGTTTGGCATCGCCGCCAATAACCTGGAAGCGCTGAGAGACGCCGCTATTGGCGTAGATGGGGCCCAGCCATGTGGAAGTACGCACGTCCGGCCCGGCCAGCACGCGGGCAAGAGCCAGTGCTTCGTCCGCGGTCACCGCGTCGGGCGGATGCGCGGTGCCGAAACCGTGAATCGCGAAGCTCATACGGGCGCACCGAGGAAGGAATGGAAGGAAGATGGACGATTGATGGCCGCAACGACCGGATGGGAAAGCATCGGCAAGACCGAGAGCGAACGAACCGCAATCGCGGTCAATGTGGGCGACCGAAGCACACGAGAAACGACCCGACACACCCGCTGCCGACTGCCGAGAAGGCGGTGATAGGTGTGTTTCCACTCACGAGTGAGCGAAGCGTTCCATTGCGCGACGGCGCGGGCCGCAACTGGCGAGATCGCCGCGCCAGAAGTGATCGCCCACGCCATGCCCTCACCTGTAAACGGCTCGATATATCCCGCGGCGTCCCCCACTGCAAACCAGCGCTCGCCCGCGATTCTCTCCGCTCGCCGCGTCAGTGCCGGCGTTCCGCGCCAGGGGAGATCCGTCAGACCAGCGATTCGCGGCCAGCCGACCTCACCCAACACGGCTTCTGCTGCCGCTCCGGGACTGCCGTGGGACTTCACGAACGACACATCGAACGCCGCTGCGACATCGAGGCGGCTATCTTCGACACGCACGAGGCCGACGTAGCCGCCCCGTGCTGTTGCCATGAAGATTGTGCCGGGCGCAAAGAACTCCGGCACCGCCTCGGCAGGCACGCTCACGCCGGCGCCGATCCGCGAGCCGGCTTCAGGTGCGGTTTCATTCCCCGCAAGACCACTGGCGACCACCGCGATGCGAGAGTGAAGAACTTCGCTCCCCGCGTTGACCGCACAGCGCTCGGAATTGCCATCTGCTAACTTCGCAGTGACACCAGCACGAAACTGTACGCCAGCGGTGATGGCTTCGTTTACGAGGGCCGCATCGAACGCCTCCCGCGACAACGATACGCCACCGGGCAACTTCAGGTGTGCTGTTCGCCGGCCAGCCGCGAGTCGCACATTACGGAGGGGAACGGCGTTTGCCAAAACATGAGCGAGGCCGAGTTTGCGCAGCACGCTGATCGCGGCGGCGTTCACGCAGCAACCGCATACTTTCGGACGAGGAAAATGAGCCTTATCGACGAGCAGCACGGAACATCCGCGGCGAGCCAGTTCGCGCGCCGCCACCGCCCCCGCCGGGCCGGCTCCGATGACGATGGCGTCAAAACTGGTGAGACCCACCCCCAAGCCCCGTCTCAGCAGGGAGGGGGAGTAAGACACGCTTTGGGAACCGACAAACGAATCGGAACCTTCGAGGTTTTTCTCCCCCCTCCCAGCAGGGAGGGGGGCCGGGGGGATGGGTCCGGCTAACGCCGGCTCTGTTGGTTCTCCCCTCATGCGCGCCTCCATGAGAGGAGAAAGCGGCAGGGGAACTTGCTTTGGACCGTTGCACCATCCAGCCCCGCACGAGTGGCAAGGTCGAGCGCCTCCTTTGGTGTGAATGCTGATCGGATCGATGCGGGGCCATCGAACCGCACGATGCGCGATCGCGTCAGTAGGTGGGACGCAACCCACACTGCGCAGTAGTTGAATCGCGACCGTGCAAGATCGTTCACGAGAATGAGATGCCGGGCGGCGTTCTCCATATTCGCAAACAACGTGACCGCCTCGTCTTCGCTCAGGTGGTGGAGGAACAGCGAACAGGTCGCCACGTCAAAGCCCGTGGGTAGCGGTTGGTGCACCGCATCGTGAATAAAGAACCGCACAGCGCTCGGTTCGCGGCTTGCTTCGGCAATCGCGGTGTGGCTGAGGTCGCACGCGGCGACTTCAAGTGTCAGTCGGGCTCGTGCAGCGCGATGCAGCAACTTTCGGGGTAAGTCGCCGCTGCCGGTGGCCACATCGAGCACGCGTACCGGTCGTTGCAATTGGCGAGCCAGACGCGCAATCGCGGGCCACAATACGCCGACACTGTTGCTGAAGCGATTCAATCGCGCCAGTGCTACCAGCGCGCGACGATGCTCGACCGGATCGATCGCCGGGTCATCCATCAGTTCAGATACGCGCTGGCGCGTTCGCAAACCGGCGAGTAACATCGCGGCTCCGCGACTCGGGCGGGGAGTATTGTAAGGTGTGAGAGGTACTTTCAAAGCCGCGACTGTTGTGTTACCACAGAGAAACAGAAGAGAAACGAACCACAGAGACACAGAGGACACAGAGGGAAGACCAACACAGAGAAAGACAAAAAGAGATGAGTTTTGACAGGATAACAGGATCAACACGACCTATTCTGATCCTATTTCGTCCTGCTATTCTATCTCACTATCCATCTTCTGCCTTTCTCTGTGTCCTCTGCGTCTCTGTGGTTTGTTCCTGCTTTCGGTCTTGAAGGTCATTCCGCCATCGCTTCTTGGAACTGGAGCCGGCCATGATCCACCCCTCCGATCACGCGGCGTACCTCGCGAAACACGACTTCGTCATCCCGCCTGGCAATTTCACGCCGGCCGAGGCCGAACTGCTCATGAAATTCGGCCGGTGGATGGAGGCGCTCGCGTCGGGCGTGTTGACTCCCACAACGCCAAGCCAGGAGCAGTTCGTTCGTGCGGCTCGTGGGGAAACCGAGCCGACGACCGAGTTCGAACGCGCATGGGCGAAAGTGCAACAGGAACGATCCGTCACGGATACTGTGGTTCAGAAGTTCCAGACACTGCGTGGCGCGCGGGCACACGCTGCCATCCTCGAAGCGGAATACCTTGCTGCTCGGCAGGCGGTGTTGGCGGTGGTGCGCGAACAACTCGATGCGGTCGACGCTGCGTTCGCCGAGCAGATTCAAGCCGCCACCGACGCCGCAACCGCTGCGGAGACCGATGTGCGCGAACTGGTACTGAAACTGGGACGGAGTACGTCAATCGCCGGGATCAAGGCGTTCTACCGTCGGGGGAATGTGTCCTGGGACAACGAGAAGATGGCAGAATATGCGAAGCAGCACCCCGAAGTGCTGGCGTTCCGCAAGGTGGGGAAGCCAGCGGTCGCCCTCCGATTCGCGGACGGCCGACCCTCGGCGCGAGCCAGCGCAAGCGAAGCGGACCGAGACTCCAATGAGCCGGAAGAGCTTACTCCGCTACCGGAAGAAACACCGTGAGGAGCTTCAGCGGTTGTCATCAGCCAACGCTGCTATCTCGCACGACCATTTGCCCGGAAAGAAGCGTTTTTGTCACCGGGTCCGCGGGATGAGCGATCCGGTTAGCCATCACACGCAGTGCGCTGCGTGCAATTGCCTCGGATGGATAGGTGTACGACGTCACGCCCAGCCCAAAGCTCTGGCCGATGGGCAAGTCGTCGCAGCCGACCACCGCCACATCGCGCGGAACGTTCAACCCGCGGCGAAACAGTTCCAGAATCACACCCACCGCAACATAATCCTGATAGCAGATCACGCCATCCGCCTTGGCTCGCACGAGTTCTTCGGCAATCCACGGATATGCCGCGCGGGCCTCAAGATGTTCGGGCACGTGCACCACAGTTGGGGTGCATTCCTCGCCTCTTTTACGGAGTGCGTAGAGGTAACCGGCGAGCCGGTCGATGTGGCTCGTCGTCGGCGATGCAATCACGCAGGCCACGCGCTTTCGTCCGAGCGCCAACAAATGCTCGGTACAGCACAGTCCGCCGTCGAAGTGGTCGGACGCCACCAGGTCATATTCCAGCGGGCGGCCGTCACCGCGGAGGTTGCGATCGAGAAGCACCACCGGTAATCCCTGCTTGCGACAGCCAGCCAGGAACCACTCATCCTGTCGGCACAACTCTTCCGAGACTCGCGAAGGAAGGAAGAACACTCCGCGCACTTCATTCTCCGCGACTGCCACCGCCGCCCGCTCCGCCTCGCTCTTGTCGCTCCCGGATGGCAAATCGAGTGGCTCAATGGTGAACTCACCCTCCGTCGCCACGCGTGCGAATCCCACTCGCACCACCGCTTCGGATGCCCCCTGCGAGGGCCCCGGCGACACCCGCATTACCACGGTCCACCGGGACCGTTCCTCGGCGACCGGTTCATTCGGAATCACATACGAGCCGGAACGGTCGCGTGTCACCACAAGTCCCCGGTCACGGAGAACCTGCAAGGCCCGCGACGCGGTGAACGACGACACTTCATACAGCTCGGCGATATCGCGGACAGTGGGCACTTTTCCTCGTCCCCATTCCCCCGCACGAAGGCGGGTGGCGAGATCTTCCGCCACAGACTGGTACTTCGGGTGTGCGTTATTGATTGGGGGCGTTTGCGACACAGGAGGCTCCGGAATCGTATCTGTTCAACACAAGGACACGGATAGTTTCGCGGGAATGACGAGTGAGGAACATTTTTTCTCGGCTCTTTCTGCAGTATTTCGAAAATCTTGCCAAAAGGCAACTCAGATTGGCCGAAGCTGGCGAAATTCTGATTGGTACAGATGAGGAAATCTGAATTTCAACTTCTTGTAATATTAACACAGATTATCTTGTCGCGCTGGATCTGTGTCGTTACTGTGTCACGGGACGATTGGATTCCACCCTTTGTGTGACAACCATCCTCCTTCAGGAGTCATTCCATGCTGACTCGTTGTCGGACACGAAACGCTCATTTGTCGGCGTTCACGCTCATTGAACTACTCGTCGTCATCGCGATTATTGCCATTCTCATCGGTCTTCTTCTCCCCGCCGTGCAGAAAGTTCGCGAAGCGGCGGCGCGAATGCAGTCCACCAACAATCTCAAGCAGATCGCGCTGGCCACGCACAACTACCACGATGCGAACAATCAATTCCCGCTGTCGTGGAACGACTGGGATGGCAGCGATACGGCCGCGATGTGGAACAACGCCGGGTCGGCGTTCTTTTACATCCTGTCGTACATCGAACAAGACAACCTCGCCAAAGTCGCCAACAAGGGAACGACGGACTACTTCTGGACCGTTTACACCAACTATGGGATCAAGACATACCTGAACCCACCCGACCCGACCTCCCCGGCCAATGGGTTGTTCAACGACTCCGGCTGGGGGAACTACGGCGTTACCGGTTATGCGGCCAACTACCAGGCCCTCGGCTGGTACTTCACCGCCTCGAACCGCAAGACGATGCACATGACCAACGTTACCGATGGCACTTCGAACACGATTTTCTACGCCGAGAAGACCACGGTTTGCGTGAACCAGAACTACTTCGACACAGCGATTCAGAAGGACGCGAACTATTACAACATCTGGTCTTACGCCCGAACCGCATGGAAAGAATGGAACCCCGTCTTCGCTTACCAAATCACTGGCTCCGCTTCCAAGTTCCAGGTTCTTCCGATCACCAACGGCGCCAACGCCAACTGCGACCCACGACTGGCCAGCGCGCCGCGATCGGCGGGTATCCTCGTCGCACTGGGGGACGGCAGTTGCCGGCTCGTGTCGGCATCGATCTCCCCGACAACGTGGTGGTGGGCTTGCACCCCCGACCAGGGTGAAGTGCTCAGCAGCGATTGGTAACCCAACTCCGGAGATTCGCCGATGCGACTGATGATGTTTGCCGCGGCCATCCTGGCCGCGGGTGCCCTCACCGGCTGCGGGGATCTGCCGCGCGGCCGGCTTCACGGGACGGTCAAGTTTCGTGGCAAGCCGCTCGATCATGCCACCGTGATCTTTCTCGCCAAGGACAACAAAACCCACCTCGCCAAGCTCAAGCCGGACGGCACGTTCGATGTGACTGGCGTGGCACTGGGGCCGGTCAAGGTCTCGATCCAGACCGATCTCCCTGCCGTTAACGCGAAGGGCGCACCGGGTGCTTACACGCCATCGAGCCAGGCAAAGGGCGTAACGGACGAGAAAGCGGCGAAGGCTCCCCCCTCGCCTCCCCGCGCTGAGAAACTCGATTCGGGGCCGAACCTTCCCGCGCAATACGCCGACCCCGAGAAGTCCGGCCTCAGCTTCGAACTGAACTCGGCCGACCAGGAGTGGTCGGTTGATCTCAAGTAACCTCAACAGAAACCGAGAAGCACATGTTTTCCCCCACCCGCCGCGACTTGCTCGCGGCAACAGCCGGCGCGGCCGTCTTGCCCGGATTGATTTCGACCGTCCGTGCCGACAGTCGCAAACCGGTGTTGCGGGCGGCGCACATCACCGACGTCCACATCACAAAAGATCGGAACGCCGTGGGCGGGACGGCCGCGATGTTTTCGCACCTGGCCGGTCAAAAAGACTGGCAACCGGCCCTCGTGCTCAACACCGGCGACTCCGTCATGGCCCTGGACGGCAAAACGACCGGCGCGAAAGCTGCCGAACAAATTGCGCTGTGGAAAGAAGCCGCGAAAGCCTGCCCCGCGCCGATCCGCTCCTGCCTGGGCAACCACGATGTGTGGGATGGTGCGGAACCGACCGAGGCGATCCCCGCCGAGAAGAAAGGTTTTGCACTGATGACCGAAGTGCTGGCGATGCCGGCGCCGTATTACAGCTTCGACCAGAACGGCTGGCACTTCATCGCGCTCAACAGCATGTGTAACTGGCCGAAGTATGGCGCACTCGCCACCGAACACTTCGACTGGCTGAAGGCCGATCTTGCGAAGACGAAGTTGCCCACGGTTGTTTTCAGCCACCTGCCGATTCTCAGCGTCACATCATTCGTGTATGGCGATAGTTGCCGAAAGAACAACGACAACGTCGTACCGGGTGTGTGGCAACACGCCGACTGCTGGGCAATCAGCGAGGTATTCCGCAAGCATCCGCACGTGAAACTGTGCCTGAGCGGGCACATGCACACCTGCGATCGGTGCGAATATCGCGGCGTCTGGTATATCTGCGGCGGCGCGGTGAGTGGCGCGTGGTGGAACGGCAGTGAGTATGGCTTTCCGCCGTGCTACGGCAAACTCGACCTCTTCGCCGATGGCACGTTCACGTATGACTTTATCGACTACGGCTGGACCGCACGGAAGTGGCAGGGGAAGGAGTTGAAGTAGTGGATGGTGGTTAGTGGGCAGTGGACAGAGAGGGTAGTCGGAGACAGCAAGGTTCCCCACTCATCCCTGCCCACTACCCACCGCCCGCTACTTCGCCACCGGCACGAACTTCACGCACACGCATTTGCTGATCTTCACCGTGTTGCCGGTTTCCTTTGCGCCGCCGGTTGTCTTGTCTCGTTCCCACACGCCAACCTTTCCGCCATCCTGACTGGCAATCAGCATCCACTTGCCCGAGGGGTCGATGTTGAAGTTTCGTGGAGTTTTGATGTCGCCTGTGATGTGGCGGGCGGTGATGAGCTGGTTGTCCTCACCGACCTTGAAGACGGCGATGCTGTTGTGTCCGCGGTTGGAAACGTACACGAACCTGCCATCGGGTGAAAGAATGCACTCGGCAGTTGAATTCCCCTTCACGGGACGAGGGAGCGTGGAGAGCGTCTGAACAACCTTGTTGAGGTCAATCACGTTCACGGTCGAGTTGAGTTCGCCGCACACGTAAGCAATCTTGCCCGGGGCGAGAGCGATGTGCCGGGGGCCAGAACCCGGCGGCAGTTCGATGTCGGCTTTCTCGTCTTCAATCAATCCTTTCGTCGCGTCGATCGTGAAGACTTTGATCTTGTCGATCCCGAGATCCACCGCGAAGAGGCGTTCGCCGTCCGCGTTGAATGCGCAGCAGTGCGCGTGCGGTTCGCCCTGGCGCCCCTTGACCACGCTGCTGCCCTTGTGCTGCACGAAACCGATGCGCTTGCCGAGTTTACCGTCCGCCTCCAGTGTGAAGAGCGCCGTGCTGCCACCGCCGTAGTTTGCGACGGCGGCGTAGTCGCCCTTCGGGCTGATCGCGATGTGGCACGGGCCCGGTCCGCCGCTCTTGTCTTCGTTCAGTTTCTTCAGTTCGCCGGTTTTGGCGTCGAGTGCGAACGCCACCACCAGTCCACCATCTTTACCGCCACCTTCGCCGACGGCGTAGAGGAACTTCTGGTTCGGGTGGATGTTCACGAACGACGGGCTGCCCATTTCCGCAGCCAGTTCCGGTTCGGTCAACTTGCCGGTGCTATCGTCGAACTTCGAGCGGTAAATGCCCTTGCTGCCATCTTTGTCAGTGTAGGTGCCGAAGAACACCCAGCATTCATCGGCACTGGCTGCGGAGGCAAACGCGACGAGCGCTGCCGCGATGAATACGAAGCGTGAGAGGTACATTGAGGATTCTCCCAGAAGTCAGAAAATCGGTTCTCTCAGTCGGGACGGGTTGATGATAATGACGCACATCATGGTCGGGTAACGAAAATCAGAGGAGTTGTTCTCATGCGTATCCGTATCGCTGCCGCGGTTGCGTTGTGTGTTGTCATCGTGGCGTCGGCCGAAGAGCCGAAGAAGCCAGAGCCGAAAGCCGACAAGGACGGTTGGATTGACCTGATGAAGCCGGATGTGTGGAAGAAGGTCGATACACGGTGGATCTTCACCGACGAAGTGAAGCTGGCCCCGGACACCAAGGGCAAGGCCGATTTGCGTCTGCAGGCCGACAAGAAAACCGATGGCAAGATCTGGTTGAACGGCGAAGGGCGGCTACCGAACCTGATTACGAAACAAGAGTTTGGCGACTGCGAGGTTCACGTCGAGTTTCTGATCGCCAAGAATTCGAACGCTGGGATCAAGTTCCAGGAGGTCTACGAGATTCAAATTCTCGATAGCTACGGCAAGAAAGACCTGACTGGCAGCGGCATGGGCGGGATCTACCCACGCGCCGATCTCGTGAAGGGCGGCTACCTCGACAAGGGGATTCCGCCGAAGGTGAACGCGTCGAAGCCCGCGGGCGAATGGCAAACGCTCGAAGCCGTGTGGCGTGCACCGCGTTTCAATGCCAGCGGCGAGAAAATCGCCAACGCCGTTATGGTGAAGGCGGTCCTCAATGGTCAGGTGATTCACGACAACGTGGAAGTAAAAACACCAACCGGCGGAAACTGGCAGAAGAAAGAAACGCCAACCGGCTCGTTCATGCTCCAGTCCGATCATGGACCAACCGCATGGCGGAACGTGCGGATCAAACCCAGGAAATAATCGTAGGGTGGGTCGAATCCGCTACGCGGATGAAGGCCCACCGACAGCCGCTACTTCATCGTGCGGCGGATGAACTCCAGTTGCAGCTTCAGATAGTGTGCGCCGCCGATGCCGTGTCGCGATGACGGGTAGAACATCATCTCGAAGCTCTTGTTCGCTCGCTGGAGAGCCTCCACCAGTTGCACGCTGTTTTGCATGTGCACGTTGTCGTCCATCATGCCATGGACGACGAGCAACTTGCCGTTCAGGTTCTTCGCCGCGGCCACGCAACTCGATTTCGCGTAACCCTCCGGGTTCTCCTTCGGTGTCAGCATGTAGCGCTCGGTGTAAATCGTGTCGTAGAGCTTCCAGTCCGTGACCGCGCTGGACGCAATCCCCGCGCTGAAGGTCTTCGAGTGCGTCAGTGCATACGCCGCAATGAATCCGCCGTAACTGTGCCCGCTGATCCCGACGCGGCTCGCGTCGATGTACGGGTTCAGCGCCAGCCACGCGACGGCTTCTTCGAGATCTTTCAGTTCCTGCACGCCGAGTTGCTTGTAGCACGCCCATGCGGACTGGGCACCCTTGCCGCTGGCGCTGCGCGGATCGACGCGGAAGGCGATGATGCCGCTGGTCGCCAACGATTGTTCCAGAATCCGGCCGCCACCCCACTCATCGCGCAGAGTAGGCATCCCCGGCCCCCCGTAGGTGAAGAGCCAGACGGGATACTTCTTCTTGGGGTCGAAATCGGGCGGGTAGGTGATTGCGCCTTCCAGAACGAAGCCGTCCTTGAGTGTGATCTTCACGCGTTCGTACTTGCCGAACTTGTACTGCTCGCGGGCGTACACCGGATTCGTATCCAACTTCCGAACCGTTCCCTTATCCACCTCACACACATTGGCGCGGGTGGGCGTCATGGGGTCGCTAAAGCGGTCGATGTAGAGTGGGCCGTGCGGCGCAAGTGAAATGCGGTGCGATTTTCCCTTCTCGGAAATGAGTTCTGTTTCGCCACCCAGGCTCACGCGGCACAGGTCGGTTCCGGTTGGGCTAGTGAACGAGGCGGTGAAATAGATCTGCTTCTCCTTCTCATCGACGCGGAGCACGTCGCGAACTTCCCATTCCCCGCTCGTCACCTGCGCGAGCACTTTTCCATCCGCCGCGTAGTGGTAGAGGTGCTTCCACCCGTTGCGTTCACTGAGAAAGAGGAACGATCCATCCGCGAGGAATTGCGGTTCGCCGGGGTCCTCCACCCATGCCTTCGTTGTTTCGCGGAAGAGCTTCTTCGGCTTGGCGTCGGGGGTGTCCCATATCACGAAGTCGAGCCAGGTTTGCGTGCGGTTGAGCACATAGGCAAAGACGGTGTTTGACTCACCCATCCAGCCGACGCGGGCAATCAGTGTGTTTTCCGGCTTGTATTCACCCAGATCGAGAAACCGCACCTTGCTGCTGCCGTCGGCTGCGACCACGCCGATCTTCACATGCGGGTTGGCACCGCCCGGTTTCGGGTAGCGGTAGGTTTCGAGTCGGCCACCTGGAGTGGACAGTTCCACAAGATTGAACTTCTCCACGGGGGTATCGTCGATGCGGAGGAACGCGATCATCTTCCCATCCGGCGACCACCAGTACGCTTTGCCATTGCGATTGAAGATTTCCTCTTCGTATACCCAGTCGCCCTTGGCGTTGAAGATCTCGCGGCCTCCATCCGTGGTCAGTTGCTTCTCCTCGGGCGTCTTCACATCCGCCGTGAACAGGTTGTTGTTGCGAACGAAAGCGATCCGCTTTCCATCTGGCGAAAAGCTGACGTACTCGAGCCGCCGCCCGCCGTCGGTGGTGAGTCGCACGGCGGGTGTACCATCGAAATATGCAAGACCAAGATCGAGATCGATGTCGAACAGGAAGGCAGTCCGATCAGGATTGGTGCGGAAAGACGTACTGGACACTATTCGGGAGGAGACGGCCGCGTCGAGATTCTTCAACGCGGCCAGCGACTGGCGAATCTTTGCTGGATCGGTAAACGGTTCGCTTTTTCCCGTTCTCGCTTCCACCTTGAGCAGCTTGCCCTCTTTCGCTTGCAGGAAGTGTTCGTCGTCGATCCACGCACCCGTGGTGAGCGGCGAACCGGCGAAGCCAAACGTGAATGCCCCTCCTCGGCCATGCAACACCGCTTCGGTGATAGGTTTGTTTGCAACGACCGTTTCAGGAAGCGGGCGAACCGATCCAAGCGACATGGGGTAGGGCGCTGAAAGGCGTAACACGGGGAACAGAGAGCCCGGTTCCAGTTCGCGGTCGAAAAAGTTCCAGGTGGTCAGTCCGTCCTCCGCGCCTGGCTCAAGGAGATAAGCCGCGAGAGGACCGAGCGGCTGGTCGGTCTTCACCACGACCGTGCCGGCGTCGATTCTGCGGCGCAACGGCGATGCCACTCCGGCCACTTCGACCACGACGAGCGTGTGCTTCTGGAATGGGCGGGAACTGCGCTGAACATTTCGGATGGTGTATCCGTCCATGACGAGTTCGATGTCCTCACGCAGTTCGTCAACTTGAATGCCGTGCCGCTGAAGTGTCTCGATGGCGTTCTGGTACTTGGTGGGGATGAGATACGCATACGGCAACTTCGCGAATGCCTCCGGCGTGACTCGGCCGAGGTAGTCGAGCGAATACTCTTTCGGTTTGTCGGTCGTGAGGCGTTGGCCGTCCTTTTCGATTTCCTCGAAACCGAGAATCTTCAGTTTGTCGGGGAACACATCCGTCTTGGTGCGAATCGCCACGCGAGTTGCTTTCCCTGGCGCAACCAATTTCGCGACATCTTTTCGCTTTTCCGCCGCAACTTCAAAGCATGCGGTCACGAATGCCTTGGTCGCCGCGATACGATCCTTGAAAGGTGCATGGCTATACGATTCGCTCAGGATGCCCACCACTCCTCGCATTGCGAAGTACGGCGTGCTGAATCGCGGAGTGGTCGGATACGTTTCCCATTTCGTGCGATCCTTGTTGAAGTTGCCGTACGGAGCGATGTCGTAGCCGGGGAGCGTTCCCCGCCCCGCCTTCATCTTCTTGGCGACGGCGGGGAAGAGTGTCCCGTCGGCCCACTTCGCGAGTTCGCTGTCGGTGGAGGGGTAACGCGGGCCATCGTACGTGAGAGTGTGGCGATGTGGGCTGCCGTTGGTTGTGTGGCAGTCGATAATGATGGCCGGGTTCCACGCATTGACCAGCTTCACCAGAGCGCGAATCTCCGGCGATTCGAGTTTCACGAAGTCACGGTTGAGGTCGAGCCCTTGCGCGTTTTCGCGTGTACCGACAAGTGGCGGGCCATTCTGCTCGGGCCGGTGGTTGCCGAACTTCTCGTTACCATCGGGGTTGAGATTGGGTACGAGGAGAATCACCAGATCCTTGAGTAGCGGATGATTCTTCCGATCGGTCAGATCGCGGGCAAATTCGAGAAGTGCCTCCTTACCATCGACCTCACCAGCGTGGATATTGGCGAACGCAAGAACAACTAATTTTCCGGACGTCTTCGCCTCTTCGGGCGTCGTGATGGGGGCATCGGCGATTACCAGTAATGGAAGTTTGCGGCCTTCGCGCGTGGTGCCGAAGAAGTCGAGGTGCGCCGTCGAGCTGCGTTGGGCGATGGCTTCGCAGAACGCGAGGACATCCAGGTGCTTCGAGGTGGCCTTGTAGTCGCTTTTTTCCGCGACGGTTAGGAGCGGTTCCGCTGCTTGAGCGAATGCAGGAAGTGCGAGCAGGACAAGGACAGCGACGGATCGCAACACAGCGAATCTCCATGAGCCTGAACGAGCGCGAATCCGCTCGCCTTGGTTCGTGAGCGGATGGGAAAAGTGTAACGGAGCCGGATTCGCATCGCGAGCGTGCAATTTCTGGTCGCGGACTGGCGCAATCGGATGCGGCACAAGCGAAGAGGAGTGGCGAGTTATCGGACTCGCCACTCCTCTTGTCTCATTTCGCATTACTTCTCATAGAGCTTCTTCCACTGTTCTTTTTCCTTCTCGCGGTCGATGAACGGCACGCCTTTCACCATCCACTCCGGGGCCGGCTTGCCCTTCAAGTGATGCTCGAAGAACTGGAACATCCGCATCGCGAAGTCGCGCGCTGCCACCTTCTTCGACAGGTTGTGCGGCTGACCGTTGTAGTTGAGCAGATACGCTTCCTTTCCCAGTCGCCGCAGCGCCAGGAAGTATTCAATCCCCTGGTACCACGGCACGGCGTCGTCCTGATCGTTGTGAATCATGAGCAGCGGAGTTTGCACGCGGTCGGCCGCGAAGATCGGCGAATTCTCCATGTAGCGCATCGGCATTTCCCACGGCGTCGCGCCGATGCGGCTCTGCGTCTTCTCATACTGGAACTGCCGTGGGAGTCCGCTGCCCCACCGGATGCCGCCGTACGCGCTAAACATGTTCGACACCGGTGCACCGGCCACCGCCGCCTTGAAGCGGTTGGTCTGCGTAATCATATACGCGATCTGATACCCACCCCACGATTGGCCATTGATGCCGATGGCTTTTTCATCCACGTAGCCCTTATCCACGACTGTTTGAATTGCAGGCAGGACACACTTGAGTGCACTGGGACCGGGATAGCCGATCTTGTAAGCGATGTCCGGCATAAGCACGAGATAGCCGTTGCTCGCGTAGAACGTCGGGTTGATGATCTGTCCGCGTGTCACATTCGGCAGCCGGAAGGTGTGCAGGTTCTCCGAGAGTCGCTCGTAGATATACACCACCATCGGATACTTCTTGGTCGGGTCAAAGTTCTCCGGCTTGATGAGGATACCGGAGAGCTTGTCGCCATCGGAACTGGTATATCGGATGAGTTCTGCCTTGCCCCAGTTGTAGTCGCGCACCATCGGGTTGATGTCTGTCACGCGCTTGAGTTCGTGAAACTCCGGCGTGGTGATGTAGTAGTCTGGGTATTGCGAGAATGTCTGGACTGTGAGCAAATAAACATCGGCATCTGCCGCTTTCGTTGGCGTGCCGTACCTGCGGGCACCCATGATGAGCAGTTTGGGTGCGCTGCCCGGCTCCAGACGATAGAAGCCGGTGTCGTAAGTTGCGAGGTTCTCTGCACCGAGCAACTGTGGTTTACTCAAATCAACCGTGCGTTCGGGTGCGAGATCGTCCTGACTACGTGGCTTGAGCAATGTGAAGCGAATGCTCTGTTGGCGGCCCATCTGGGTGAGGTTCTCCGTGCTCGAACCATCCGCCGCGAGTTTCCAGATGTCGTACCGGTCGCTGACCAGCACGAACTTGCCATCCGCACTCCACTGCCCACCGCCATACGGAGGAGGATCGCTGGGAGTGTCATGATCCTCGTCGAAGAACTTCACGCCGAGTTTGCCGGTGAGGTTCACTCGTTTTCCGTTGGGAACCGATATGGTGAACCAGTCCTTGCCGTCGAACCCCAGCAGGTGCTTGCCATCGGGTGAAAGATTGATGCCGAACGGGGAGGCCGACAGAAGCGGCTTCTTCTCGCCGGTGCGGATATTCACCAGCGAGTAATCGCTGGGAAGCGGAAAGGCGTAGCCGGTCATGTGGCGGTACTTCCGGTCATCGGTGCCGATGGTCCAATCCCCGGTGACGGCTTGTTGCACGCTGATCGTCTCATCCGAGAGGTGGCGGAGCTGCTTCGTATCGAGAAGCAACACGGCGCTGTATGAGCGATTGCGATCCGCGCCGGCACGGAGCTTCTGCATCGGCTGAATGGCGGCGTCCTTCCAGTGCCAGATGTCGAGCTGAATATCGTCGGGGGGAGTTGTCGCGGCCGGTCGTTCCGGCGCGGTGGCGAGGTAGAGCTTGGTGCCGTCTTCCGAGAAGGCGAGCGAACTGCCGGTCAGCGTCCAGCCTTTCTTCAAGCCGGGCGTGTCCGGACCGAATACTTCCGCGAGCGGCGAATCCGACTTCGCCGGCGTAATGGACGCAACGACCGGCGCCAGCAGGAGTGCAAATCCGGGTCCAGCAGGAGTGAGTGGAAATCGCGTGGCTGGCATCGGGTCGGAGCCGGCGTTCCGATTCCAGATAAACACGCGCCAGCGCGGCGGGATGGCTGGCAGCGCAGCGGAACTGGTGGTACTCGGCGTGCCAACCGGCCGCGGGGGCGGAGCGAGAGTGGCGGAAGGCACCTGGCTGTCGTCGAAAAAGAACGCCAACTTGGTCTGTTTTTCGTCCCAGGTCAGCGAACTGTAGCGACCCGCTCCGGTCTTGAGTGGAGTCGGCGCGGTGCCGAAACGTGGATTGAGCGTATAGAGCCCATTCTTGTCTTCGTTTTTCGACGACACCAGGTAAACCAGCGTCTTCCCATCACGCGAGAGGGAATATTCCGCGACATCGGGGATCGTTCGGGCAACGGTGCTCGTGAGGTCGCGAATGTGGAGATCGGTGCCGTAAGTCTTGGTGCCTGCTGGCGCTGTGGCTGTTTCCTTCCCCTTGCCGAGGCCCTTTCCGGGGGGGCCGGGGGGAATCCCCCCGATTCCGGGAGCCTTCGTATCCTTCTTGTCCGTGGGGGAAGTACCCTTGCGGTAGATGATGAATCCGCTGCCTTCGCCACCCACCTGGAACGAACCGGCACCGGTAATGCGTTCCAGTTCCTTTCCGGTCGCCAGATCGATGATCGCCAGTGCTGGTTCGGCTTTCTCTTTGTCGGCTTTGGCTTTTGCGCTCTCGGCTTTGGTTGGCGTCAACGGGAGAAGAACGCGCTTGCTGTCCGGTGTGAATTTGGGAGACGAACCCAGATTGATCGGCCCGCACGTGAAGGTGATTTCCTTACCACTGGCAACATGGCGCACGACTGCCGTTCCATCCGCGCCTTCAACGCCAACGAGATAGGCGATATAGCGGCCGTCGCGGGAAAGCGTGACGGCACTGGCCGAACGCCAGATATCGTAATCCTTGAACGTGAGAACTTTCTTCTGGGCCGGTTGCGCGGAGAGTGGACCGGCGGACGCGACAATCAGTCCGAATAGGGCGAGAGTCGCAACCGTGCGCGGCAGCGCGTGGCGTATCATGGGATAGGAGCCTCCGGAAGTGGATTATGTGGGTATTGTTAGGTTTAACGCGTCGAGATGGGGCCGTGCTAGTCGTTTTTCGCCAGCTTCGCCGGATTACCCAGACGAAAGAATCGATTTGACCCGTCAGATAGGCTTCTTGCTTGTGCTCGTCTGTATGATGAGGAGGATTGGTAATCCCCACGAACCCGCCGCCAGGCGAACCTGCCCGCACGGCAGTGGATGGACTGTAGGTCCGGAATCGAATGACTGACCCCGTCACGATCGCCAATTTGCGGAAAAAGCTCGATCCGTTCTATCGGGCCGTGGAGAGCGTCCTCATCGGCCAGCGTCGGCTGGTTGATGGGCTGCTCATCGGGCTTTTAACGGATGGACACGTCCTCCTGGAGGGCGTACCGGGGCTGGCGAAGACGCTCGCGGTGCGGACCGTGGCGAACGCGCTGCACCTGAAGTTCCAGCGGATTCAATTCACCCCCGATCTGTTGCCCGCCGACGTGGTTGGCACGCAGATCTACAACCCGCGAACCGGCGAATTCACCGTCAAGCAGGGGCCGATCTTCGCGAATGTCGTCCTGGCGGATGAAATCAACCGCGCCCCGGCGAAAGTGCAAAGCGCATTACTCGAAGCGATGGCCGAACGCCAAGTGACCATTGGCGAAACCTCGCTTCCGCTGCCGCGGCCGTTCTTCGTGCTGGCAACGCAGAATCCCATTGAACAGGAGGGAACGTATCCCCTCCCCGAAGCGCAGGTTGATCGCTTCATGCTGAAAGTGGTGATCGACTACCCCAGCCGAGCGGATGAACTGACCGTTCTGGATCGCATGGGGGGCTTAACCGCCAGCGCCGACATTGCCGCGGTGTTGGAGGCCACCGAACTGGAGGAGTTGCGGCAGGCGGCGGATTCGGTATATGTCGATGCGAAGGTGAAGGAGTACATGATCGACGTGATCCGTGCCACACGTAAACCGGCGGATTACGGGCTCGATTTGGGCGGATTGATTCAACTGGGCGCGAGTACGCGAGCGGCGATTGCTCTGCTTCGTGCGGCGAAGGCGCATGCCTTCCTCGCGGGTCGCGGGTACGTAACGCCAGAAGATGTGAAGAATGCCGCGCCCGATGTGCTGCGGCACCGGCTGGTGATCTCCTTCGAGGCCGAAGCCGAAGATCTGCGGCCCGAAGCGCTTGTGAAGCAAGTGCTCGATAAGTTGCCCGTGCCCTAGGAAGTGGCTTCCCGCCGTGGCGGGATGTTTGTTCGTAGTGACCGGCTTTCAGCAGATGGCCACAGTTGTGTGTCAGTTTTCTACGAGCCGCGTCGCAGGAGTAGATGAGAACCCGGCAGGCCTCGTTCTCATCTCCCGCAAGGGAGCGGGGAACGGTAAACCGCTCCCGTGCGGTCGCGGCTCGTTGAGAAACCTTACAAACCACCCCGGCCACCAGCTTAGCCGGTCGGGACGCGCAGCGTCCCTTTCGCCGCGATGCGGCGAAACCCGCTGAAGCGGGTTACTACAAACGCAGCAAAACCGCGCCGTTCGTCAGGAAACGCTATGCGACAAGTTCTGTTCACACTGCCGATCTTCAAAGAATCGTTCCCGCCGGACGGCATCCCGATGTACGGCTTCGGAGCGATGTTGTTCATCTGCTTCGTCGCGGTCACGCTCTGGGGATCGCGCCGCGCCAAGCAAACCGCCGACCTGCCGCCGGAACGCTTTCAGGACATGGTGATCTGGCTGTTCGTTGCCGGGCTCATCGGAGCCCGCACGCTTTACATGATCCAGTACGCCAATCACTTTCCCGATAAATCGATTTTGGGGCTTATCGGTGCGTTCTTCAAAATCTGGGAAGGCGGGATTATCTTCTACGGCTCCGCGCTGGGTGGTGCTCTGGGCTACGGCCTTTTCTACTGGTTTGTCCTCCGTCGATTGAAGATCAATGGCTGGAAATTGGCCGACGCCGCCGCACCTCTACTTGCGCTCGGCCTGGCGATTGGCCGGATCGGTTGCTACCTGAATGGCTGCTGCTGGGGGCAGGTAGCGTGCGAGGAGTGTCGCGTTGTGCCGCTGGGAGCCGCACACTTTCCGTTGTTGTCGGCACACTCCCGGCAACAGCTCGTTCGCGAGCAGTTCCTCCAGACAAGCACCGGCTTCACCACGGAAGGGCGCTCGCCGTTTGGAATCTACGATGATCCGCGAACTCGCGTCAAAACGGTGGAGGTGGGTTCACCCGCGGACAAGGCCGGCGTGAAGCCAGGCGACCTCATTGTGGAAGTGAACGGAAAACCGAACTACATCCTACTGGATCTCTCTGGTCCGCCGGAGAAGATCGATCATGCTCTGGGGTTGCTGAAAGGTTATGAGGATCCGATCAAACATTTGTCCGACGGTCGCAGGCGGGTCATGTTCAAGGATTATCTCGCGTATCTCGAATCGCGGAAGGCACTGCACGCCGTGCCGGGCATTGATGCCTCGGCAACCGATCAACTGGACGACGAGATTCGCGAGTGGCCGCGTGGACGATCGAGTCTCACGCTGGAAGTCGAACGCGGGGCCGAGGAGAACAAATCACCACCAGTGAAGTTGGCCACATTCGTACCAGCAACCATCGGCCTCTACCCCACGCAGCTCTACGAAACGGTGAGCATGACGCTCCTCATCCTGTTCCTGCTTGCCTATTACCCATACCGCCGGCACGACGGGCAGTTGATGGTGTTGCTGATGCTCTTCTATGGCTTCCACCGGTTTGTGAATGAATCGCTCCGTATCGAACCGGTCGTCGGAATGGGGCTCACGCTTTCGCAGTGGGGGAGTGTGGTGATCGTCGCGGCGGCCGTGGCGATGGAAATCTACCTGTGGCGAACGATGCCGTCGCGCTGGAGTGCGGAAGAACCCGCTGCATCGACTCCTCCCACACCGGCACCCGCCAGCACAGTCCCACAGGCAGCCGAGACCAAACCGTGACCCAGCCGTCCGCAGGGTATTCCGGCACGCCGCTGTGGAAGAAACTCGGAATTCGCGAAGGCGCTACCGTGCTCACGGTGAACGCGCCCGCGAATTATGCGGCTCTTCTGTCCAGTCTGCCCTCGAATGTATCCTTCGTCGAGAAAATCGTCCCGCCCGTTGACTTTGTTCACCTCTTCGTGACGACGAAGGCGGAACTGGCAACGCAACTCCCCAAACTCTTCGGCGAACTGGCGTCGGGCGGAGTGATCTGGGTTTCGTGGCCCAAGAAAACCGCGAAAGTGAAAACCGACGTGACGGAAAACACGATACGCGAGATTGCGCTACCGTTGGGTTTGGTCGATGTGAAGGTCTGCGCTGTCGATGCTGTCTGGTCCGGGCTCAAGCTCGTGATTCGCGTCGCGAAGCGAAAACAGAAAGCATGATGGCGTAGTGAAAAACAAGATTCGCCGCGGAGGGCACGGAGGGCACACCAGATTAAAGACAGAGAGAAACGAAAACTCTCTTTCTGTCTTTTCTCCGCGCCCTCTGCGGCGAATCTGGCTTCTTGCCCTAACTGCCTCGCCGATCCAGACCATACGCTTCGCGCTCGAAACGATTGTCGAAGTAGAAGTGTTTTCCCCTCCGCCATGCGAAGAAGCTGGAGAGCAGATACGCTGGGATGATGAACACGCCCCACCGCTCGCATTGCCGGACGTGAACGTGTTCGTGGTCGCGCGAGTGTTCCAGTGATTCGCGATCCTGACCCAACACGATATGCCCGAGGCACATCGCCGACGCATGGATCACCAGACAGCGGCGGAGAAAGAACCGAGCGAAGCCACCGTACACTTCGAGCGCGCCGCGTTCCACACGCATACGCCCACCGGAGACCAGCGTTAATGGCACGAACACCAGCCCCAAACTGGTGACCGGGAGCGCCCAGACGTAACGAAATGGCGCCAGGAGTGTGTGGAGCATCATAAGCTTTCTCAAAGTCGTAGCAGGCGTCCGTGTGCCGCAAATACAACGGCACACGGAGTGTGCCTACTACTCTGTTTTCATCCCGTCAGAATTCTGCCCGACCACTCCCACGCCCTTCGGGATTTCGTGCGGGCGGCCGAGGTAATTGTCCACGATCATATTCGCGCTTCCGCCGACGGCTTTCAGAGAGAGCGAGGCGGCGTTCGGCCGGTCGTCGCGGATGAGGCATCCGCTCACGCGCGACCGAGTGAGATCCTTCAGCAGTAATCCGACAGCGTCGCAGTCCAATATCGTCAGGTTTGTGACATTAAACCGATAGCAGCGTTCCAGCGTGATGCCAGCGGGGGCGGCACGCACGCGCGAAATCGCAAAGCCAGTGAGCGTGCAGTCGGAGCAGTCGCGGAAGATGATGTCGTTGGCCGTTTCCGGTTTCTCCTCGCTGGCGTAACGCGGGTTGCGGTCGAAGTTGTTTGGCCCGATGACGATCGCAGTACTGTTCTCGATGAGCAGGTTGTGTTCATAGGCCGTCCAGCAGGTATTGCCCGTCATCACCACGCCGCGAGCGTGATCGAGATGAACATTCACTTTCACGTCACTCAGCACGTTACCGGTGATGGTGATGTGGCCATCTCTCATTTCATCGGTCCCTTTCGTCTGCGTGGCACTCGGCCCCTTGATGCGGATGTTCGCCGATCCGGGCGCGAGGTGGTTGTGCTGAATCGTGCAGCCGGTGATAGCGACTTCCGCGTTCGATCCGCCGGTGCTGTCGATCAGCACATTCGCGGTCGCCGGGCTGTCCTTGCCGTGGTTGCTCTCGATGTCGCAGCCGGTGATTTGCAGATTCCGCACTTGCCCAGCCTTGCATACGATCCCGCCGCCGTCGCAGTAACTGACGTGGCTGCCCGTCACGTTGATCTGGTGCAGATTGACCGCGTCCAGAAAGATGCCGATGCCGCGATTCTCGTAGATGTGGCAATCGGCAATCACGACGTTGCGGTTTCGTGTGGTGAGGTGAATGCCGTGTCGGCATTTGCGGATGAGTACGCGCGAAATGGTGAGCTGCATCGTGCCGGTTGCCTCGATCCCATCGGCGTTGGCGTGTGAGCCGAGAATTTCAATCCCCTCCACGAGTGGTATGCGTTCGTTCCACACCGCGGGTTTCACGGTAGCCGGGTCGGCCGTACCGGTGTGCGTACCGACGAAATGGAACGCTGGCCCCTCGCCGGCCATCACGATTTGCGATTCGCTATTGCTGTGAATTGCGACATGGCCGACCTTGGCCAGGTCGATGACGACAGGTTTCGTGATCCGGTAAGTTCCTTTTGGGAACAGGACCATTCCCGCCTTGGCGTTGACGGCATTCTGGATTGCCTGCCAGTCGTCGGCGGTGCCATCGCCTTTCGCCCCATGCTCGAGGACATTACCGGTCAGTCGGGTGCCCGAACCGGCAATCGGAGGTTGTGTCCGAGCGGAGAACACGCAGGTAAAGCTCACCACAGTGATGAGAGCAAGAAAGATTAAGAGACGGTGCGACATAGTTGTTCTCCGAAGGATAGACGCGAATTCTGAGATAAGGTGTTGTGGTAAAGCATGAATTCACGGCGTCTGGCGCGAATTACAATGATCGCACGTGAATTCCCGAGAAATCCGTCCTACAGTTTTTGGCGTGTTCTTCATGTGCTCCACCTTGTGTGCGGTTTGCAGATGCCCACTCCCGCCACAATCGCCGAATTCCTCGGTCTGGTTCGCAAAAGCGGTCTGGTCGATGAACAGACGCTCGCGAGTGTCGCGCTCGGCCTTCCGCGCGAACCGGCCGCCTGCGCCGAAGCTCTTGTTGAATCCAGGCTCTTGACATCGTTCCAAGCGAAGCAACTCCTCGCCGGTCGGCCGCAGGGGCTGATTTTGGGTGCCTATCGAATTCTCGGCCCATTGGGGCGAGGTGGGATGGGCACGGTCTACCTGGCGGAGCACGCCGCGCTCGGGCGCAAAGCCGCGATCAAGGTTCTCAACGAGGAGCAGTCGCGGGAGAAACTCGCCCTGGAGCGGTTCTTCCGCGAAGCGCGTGCTGCCGCGGCCCTCGACCACCCGAACATCGTTCGCCTTCACGATATTGCCAAGAGCGAGGGGACGCACTTCCTGGTCATGGAGTTCGTCGATGGCATCGATCTCCAGGCGCTTATTGAACAAACTGGCCGGCTGCACTTCGCACAGGCTGCCAACTATATCGCCCAGGCGGCGGCCGGGCTGCAACACGCCCACGAACGGGGATTTATCCACCGCGATATTAAGCCCGCCAACCTCATTCTGGCCAAAAGTGGCGGTGTGAAGATCCTCGATATGGGGCTGGCTCGATCCTTGAGCAATTCCAAGGATGCGCTGACTGGGCAACTCGATGAAGAGGTCATCACGGGGACTGCCGATTTCCTCTCGCCGGAACAGGCCCTCAATGTCCAGCTCGACCCCCGGACCGACATCTACAGCCTTGGCGGGACGTTCTACACCTTACTCACCGGACGCATCCCCTACGAGGGGTCAACGGCTCAGAAACTCTCCCAGCACCAGATGGCGCCTCCACCGGAGGTACTTGCTGTCCGGACCGACGTGCCGCCAGAACTGGCTGCCATCATCCGTGTGATGATGGCGAAGCAACCACAGGAGCGGTATCAGACGGCCCGCGAGGTCATCGCAGCGCTTGCGCCGTGGGCGCCGGGTGTCGAGGCGGGGGCCGGCACAGCAGTGTCGTTGCCACCGGACACACTTGCGCTCAACTGGCGCCAACCGGATCGCACGCGATCGCCCGGAACTCGATTCGCCCGCGCGATGCGCTCGAAGGGCGTGAGGATCTTCGGTTGTGTGGGGATTCTCCTCGCTGTCGGGCTTGTCTGCGCGTTTCTGGGAGTGTCGGCGCCGGCACCCAACCCGATGCTCGGCGCTGACTCCTCCCTTCCGCCGGCATCTTCGCGCCCTTCCACGCCGGTGACCCACACCCGGTGGCTCGTGGGCCACACCGTGGGAGTGAACGATGTCGTCCTTTCCCCGGACGAGACCCGGTTGGCGTCCGTTGACTGGGGCGGCAAGTTGATGATCTGGGACGTTGCGACCGGTGAGCGACTCCACGAGTGCCAGACCCGGCCTGGTGCCTGTTGTCTGGCCTGTACGACGACTCCCGACGGCCGGTTCATTCTGGTCGCGGGGGAGCGGATGCCGATTCTGGTGTTCGAGTGGGCGACCGGCCGGGAGGTGCGCGAGTACCCCCCTCACGAACCGGCCACCTGGGGACTGGCTGTATCGCCCTCCGGGCAACATCTTTTGAGCTGCGGAAACGACGGGCTGGTCATTCTCCGGAACCTGTCCACCAGCGCAGTGGAGCAGCGATTCGAGTTCGAGGCCAAACTTGTCTGGACGGTGGCATTCTCCGCCGATGGAAGCAAGATCGCCGCCAGTGTTGGGCTCGGACCATCTCCCGAGGAGTCGCATCTCATTAAGGTTTGGTCAACGGCCGATGGGAAGTTATTGCACCAACTGACGGGCCACACTGGAGCGGTTCGAACCATCGGCTTCCGGCCGGATGGCGGGGTGCTGGCCTCGGGTGCTTTCGACGGGAGCGTGCGGCTTTGGAATTTGACCACAGGCAAGGAAATCCGCGCTATCACGGCTCACGATGGCGTCGTCGAGCGTGTCTTCTTTCTGCCCGATGGGCGACAACTGCTGACGTGTGGTGGGCCCATGCACAAGGTGAAACCGGCATGGGAGGGCGGAGCAGTCAAAGTGTGGGACGCCGACACCGGTCGGGAGGTCAAGAGCTGGCGCGGAGGGAAGTGGGCCGAGTTGATTTGCCTGAGGCCATCCAAACAGGGACAGTTTGTTGTGGCCAGCGGCCGCGATCGGAACGTTCGGGTCTGGTCGCTGAATGACCCACCAACCGACCGCCTCCTTTACGTATTCAAACTGTCTCAGGGAAGCGCCTTCCGGTCCCGTTACCAGAATGGCGAGCATTCCTCTGCAATGCCATTTGAACTCGCCGCAAACGGCGTGTTCATGCATTGCAGGAAGAAGGAGTCAGTGGCGGAGTTTCGCGGGGAACCAGAAATCCGGCCGTGGATTGAGGTGGTGAACCTCAACGACGATTTGTCGAGCCAGATCATCTTCCAGTTCGACGACGTGATCGTCGTCCCGGCGCTGCCAGGGAAATGGTATCGGGTGCGGCTGGAGTATCGAACGACGAACGAAGCTGAGGGGCGAATGCTCGTTCGCAATCCGAAAAACGGCGATTTTTCGTCCCTTGTCGAAACGCGCCTCGACCGGACCGAGGGGCAGTGGAAAGTGGCCGAACTGACCTTCCGCCGCCCGCCCGATGGGAAGATCGACGTGTGCATCGTGAATAATGTCACCGGCGAAGAGAACGCTCTTGCCGTGCGCTCGGTCGAGGTGTTCGAGCTCGAACCGGGGCAATGACTCACGGATTGGACAACGGATTGCATATATCGTGACAACGCCGCATGAAAATGCCGAAGACCGCTCACCTGCGGGTGAGCGGTCTTCGGCATTTTCTCACTTCTTCTCTTTCACGATCCAGAGGTGCAGAGTGTAGTCGTCGCCGTCCTCGCCTTTGATGGTGATCGTTTTGTCCGGCTTCCAGTCGCCAAGTTTGAAGCGGTGCGACACCACACGCGCCCCCGGCTTGAGCAACTTCTGGAGGACGGGGCTCATGCGAGCGCCGAGATCGTCGCCAATGTAAACGAGCACGACGGTGGCCTCGGCGGCGGGGGCCATATCCTTCTCGTTGAGGATGTCGCCTTCCTTGATGACGACCTTGTCCGCAACACCTTCGGCCTTGGCCTTGTCCTGCGCGGTTTTCACCATCTTCGGGTCGATGTCGATGCCGATGCCCTTTTTGGCACCGAGTTTCTTCACCGGACGGATCAGCATGATCGCGTCTCCGCAACCGGGATCGAAGATCACATCATCCTTCTTGATTTCGGCCAGTTCGGCCATCTTGTCCACAATGTCGTCGGGGGTCGGTACCCAGCGCACGACGATCTTATCGAGCTTCTTATCCTCGGTGGTCAGGTCGAGTTTCACCTCGTCGCCAGCTTTGACGGTGACCACACGCGGCCGGGTGATTTTGGTGTAGTTGTTCGGCTGGATGAGTGCCTCGACCTTGAACTTGTGCTCCTTACCCACTTCGAGGGCCGGCGTCTTGAATACCCGTTCGGCCGCGGCTCCCTTCACCTCCACGCCATCAACGGTGACGACGGTTTCCTTGTAGACCTCCTCCGGCAGTTGGATTTTGATCGTCGCTGACTTCTTCTCCTGATTGTTCTCCGGCTTGGCATCTTGCGAACACGCAAAACCTGCGAAAGCGACGATCAACCCGACGTACAGCCTTCTCATGAGGCGATCCTCCAGTAGGGAGTATTGCAAAGACACCTCTCGCACTTGATACTGACTGCCCGGACTGGTTCCAGAGGCGATGTCGATTCGAGAAAAGGATCGCGTGTTATTCTCGGGGTTGCTTGTGGATTACTCCACCTTTCATGACGAGTTTCACTTTCCAGAGGGCCTTGATGTCGGTGCTCGGGTCGCCTTCCACCGCGATCAAGTCGGCGAGTAAATCCGCCTTCACACTGCCGAGCTTCTTGTCCAGGTGGAGCGCCTTCGCTGCCACGCTGGTGGCTGCCTTCAGTGCCTGTGCGTGTGTCATGCCATAATCGACGAGCAATTCCAGCTCACGCACACCATCGCCGTGCGCGAAGACGCCAATGTCGCTGCCGTTGACGATAACGACGCCCGCCTCCAGCGCGGACTTGAAGCTCGCGCGTTTCGACTTCAACTGCTTGATCTCCGGCTGGCCCGGTTGCCAGCCGCCAAAGTATCGCGCGTAGGCTTCGGCCGCGGCAAGTGTTGGGCAGTAGCTTACATTATGCTTGGCCATGAGGCGGAAGACCTCCAGGTCGCCGTCATCGCCGTGTTCGATCGTCTCGACGCCAGCGAGCGTGGCTCGCGTCATTCCCTCTTTCGATTGTGCGTGCGCCACGACCGGTACGCCGGCATCTTTGGCGGTTGAAACGATCAGTTTCAGTTCTTCGAGCGAGAAAGTGGGGCGGGGTTTGTCGTCGGGACCGTGTGGGAAGTCCGCATAGACCTTGATCCAGTCAGCTCCGCCACGAATCTGCTCGCGAACCACTTTGCGGAGTTTCTCCCCATCGGCTTCATCCGCGCCTTGCGGGATACGCCATTCCGGCGCGAACTTTCGCGGGGCGTAGGTACCAGTGGCGACGATGGCTTTCGTGGTGACGAGGAGACGCGGGCCGGGGATGATACCCTTTTCGATGGCCGATTTGATGCCGACATCCGCGAAACCCGCGCCTTCGGTGCCGAGGTCGCGGAGCGTCGTGAAGCCGCTCAAGAGATCGGCCTTGGCGTGAACGGTGGCGCGGCAGATGCGCTCGCCGAGTGGTTCCTTGAGTACCTGATCGTCCCACTTCGCTTTGTCGTAGGGGTAAAGCAGGAGGTGGGAGTGTGCATCGATAAGCCCTGGCAGGAGCGTCGTGCCCGGCAGTTCGATGATCTTCGCGTTCTTCGGCACATCGACTTTTTCGGCGGGGCCAGCCGCCGTGATTTTCTCACCGCGCACAAGCACGACCCAGCCGGCGTGTGGCGTGGGGTTGATCCCATCGAAGACGCGATCGGGCTTGAGCAGGATCGGCGGCTGGGGTTGGGCGGTGAGAGGGGATGGAAGCAACAAAAAGCAGAGAGACAGGATTATAGGATAGCGATTCATGCGATTTTCCCGTGTGTTCATCCTATTATCCTGTCGAGCCCGGTTTCTTCATCGTTCGATGGCGTTCCAGTTTACCCGATCCTTGTCGATTGCCGGCAACTCCACCGGCATGGCTTCGAGATATTTCGGTGCGGCACCGGTGTTGAAAACGACCACCCGTTCATCCGGTTTCACTTCGCCGCTGGCGACCATGCGTTCCAGCACGTCGAAGCACACGGCTGTTTCCGGACAGATGCTGATGCCCTCGGCGGAACTGGCACGCCGCATCCAAGTGGCGATTTTTCCTTCGCTTCCGGCCACCGCCTTTCCGCCGCTGGCGCGGATGGCGTCGAGCATCATGAAGTCGCCGACCGCAACCGGCACGCGCAGTCCACTGGCGACCGTGTGGGCATTCGGGAACAGCTCGGCGAATCGCTCGCCTCTCTCGAACGCGCGAACGATTGGCGCACAGCCTTCGGCCTGACAGGAGATCAAACGGGGCATATGGCTAGTCGCCAGCCACCCGAGCTCCTTCAACTCCGCAAAGGCTTTCCACATGCCAATCAATCCCGTCCCGCCGCCGGTGGGGTAGAAGATCACGTCTGGCAGTGCCCAGTTCATCTGTTCCGCAATCTCCAGCCCCATCGTCTTTTTGCCTTCGAGGCGGTACGGCTCCTTGAGCGTCGAGAGGTCGAACCATCCCATCCGCTCTGCGCCGTCCTTCACGATCTTGCCGCAATCGTTAATGAGCCCATTGACGCGAAACGCTTTCGCTCCGTACAGGTGCGCTTCGAATTGATTCACCACCGGCGTATCCGCAGGCATGAAGACGAAGCATCCCATCCCGGCGCGAGCAGCGTAAGCCGCCGCCGCCCCACCCGCGTTCCCGGCGGTGGGCAGTGCGACGCGCGTAACGCCGAGCCACTTCGCCATACTCACGGCCGCCGCCATCCCTCGGCTCTTGAAGCTGCCGGTGGGGAGTTGCGATTCGTCCTTCACGAACAGTTGCGAGAGACCGAGTTGTCGGCCGAGTTGCGGGCAGTGGAGGAGAGGAGTCATCCCCTCGCCGAGCGTGACCGGTTCTTCATTGAGCGGTAGCGGGAGGAGTTCGCGATAACGCCACAACGACGGTGGCCGCTTCGCGATTTCAGCTGGCGTAACGGCGGCTTTGATCTTGTCGAGAGAATAGCGGACCCAAATGGGTCGGCCGTTGTGCATGTTCGCCAGTTGGCCAAACGGTAGCACGGTGCCATCAATGGCCGCTTCGAGGTGGGAAACGAAGTGGTTCATTGGGTTATGGTAGTGACAGGAACAGTGCGTCCAATGCTTCTCCAAAACCCAACCCCCTCCTTGTAGGGAGGGGGTGGGTCTTGGAGGGAGGGTTCGTCGGTTCAGTTACTTGCTCAATTCCCAGACTGTTGCGGTGGTGTCTTGCCCAGCGGTAACAAGCCACTTGCCATCCGGGCTGAAGACGATGGCGCCGGGCGTACCGCCGGGGCTGGTGAATGTTTGCTTGACTTCACCAGAGGGCCAGTCCAAAACCAGGATTGCCGCAGGCTGATTCGGCCCGAAATCGGCCTGGCATGCAACGGCCAGCTTCTTGCCATCCTGGCTGAACAGCGGCGCAAGCCCGGCCTGGTGGCGATTGAGATCGAAGGTCTTCTCAATCTTGCCGCTGGCCAGATCGAACACAACCAGCGCGCCTTTGGAAGTAACCACCGCCGCCGTCTTGTTATCGGGAGCGGGGGTGACGTGTTGCATTGCGTAACCGGCTTCTTCGGTATACTCGCCCTTCTTCGCACCGGTTTTCGAGTCCCAGGCGGCGATGATAAAATCGCCGTTGCCCTTCTCGGCCGCTTTCCGCCCCGCAGTGACGATGTGCTTGCCATCCGGGGTGATCGCCGCACTGAGTGTCGAGTAACCGGGGAGTTCAAGCGAGACCACCTGCTTGGCCTTGGCGACATCCCAAACCGAGACGTGGGCGGGAGTTTTCTTGGCATCATAACTGGCGGAGGCGATTACGACCTTCGACCCATCGGACGAGAACGCACCGTACGAGAAGCCAACGATGGGCGTGGGGATGATGTACTGCTCCGTACCGTTGGTCATGTCGTACACGGCAAGGCCGCCCGAGTCGCGGAGGATCGCACGGGTCACGTCGGGACTGAAGATGGCGGCGGGCATATACCCGCCGAAGTTGGAGGACGGCGTACGGAACGTGACGGGACCAACCGGCTTTCCGGTTGCAAGATCCCACTTGAGCGTTGAGCTGTCTTCGGCCGAGGTGATGACGTATTTGTTATCGGGCGTGACGGCGAGTCCGCGAATGGGGCTGGTGTGGCCGCCTTCGGGACTGATCAGTTTGCCGGAAGGAATGTCCCACACCACCACGGCCGAGCCTTTCGCGGCCCACGCCATTCCCTTATCGGCGGAAAGCATGCGAATCCGCGTGTTGTAGAGATTGGGAACCGGTGCCTCGGTTGTGGAGAGCCGCGTGCCGTCGGTCACTTTCCAGCGTTGTACCGCGCCGCGATCGGAAGCGGCGGCGACAGTTGTACCATCGGGACTGAACGCAATCCATCGTCCCATCTGCGAGCGGCCCAACAGGAGTTGCTTGCTCGTGCCCGTTTTCGGGTCAACCAGATCGATGCTGCTGTTGTTGTTAGCCACCGCAACGAGTGAACCATCGGGACTGAACATGACTGTTCCCGGCGAAAAGCCAGCCACGCGGAACTTCGCGAGTTCCTTGCCCGTCGTTGCGTCCCAGAAGGTGACAAAGCGGTTGGGGTCGGTGTTGGGGTCGGGTTGCGTCTTGGCGGTGGGGTCGTAATACGCCCCCCAGGTCGCGAGTGTCTTGCCGTCTCCTGAAAGCGCGACGCCGGCGTAGTTGTTCTGCACGACATTGATCTTTTTTCGTTCCTTGTCGTTATCCACGTCCCACACGAGGACCGTGACCGTTTCCTTCTTCGCCTGGTCGCCGGTTCCACCTATCGCCAGGGTCTTGCCGTCCGCGGAAATTGACGCGGCGATTTCGCCGGTTGGCAATCGGCGCTCAACTTTGGTGAACGATTTGCCGGTATCGATGTCGGAGACAGTGACACTATTGTAGCTGACATAAACGGCCCGCTTGCCATCGGCCGAAATGATCGTCGGGGGACTGAAGAGTTGGGCGGGCGCCTGACCCTGTACGGCACCGCTAGCCGGGTCGAGGCGGGCAATGCCCGAGTTCGTTTGGGCATAGAGCGACTTACCATCCGGCGTGAGGATTGGCGAGGAGTACGACAACTGCCGCAAGCGGGCGGTGCCCATGCGGGCCTTCGCGCCATCGGGAAGCGGATCGCCGTATTGATCCTTGTCCGCGGCGAGGGCAGCGAGAACAGGCGAAAGGAGAAGCAAGGCGAAAGAATACCACAAGCGGTGTGCGTTCACGGAAGCCTCCGGTCAGTGGGGCCTTGGTGCGGGCGTGGCCGAAGGTGAAGTTACCCGCGCCACGCCCGACTGTCCATCACCGCAGGTCGAAGTTCCGGGTCCGTGCAGTCACTTCGGTTCGGGAAGTGTGGTCAAGTCCCACAGTAGCACGGTTGTGTCCTCGGTGCTGGTCGCGAGCATCTTGCCGTCGGGTGAGAATGCAATCGCCTGGACATGCGTCCGCAATCCCGTAAAGGTGTGCAGCGCTTTTCCCGAGGGCCAGTCATAAATGCGCACCGCGAAACCATTTGGGTCATCACCCGCAACCCCAAAGGCGAGTCGCTTGCGATCCGCACTCATTGCGATGAACCAGGATCCGCCTCCCCGGGCGTGTCCCGGTTCAATGATGTCCCCACCGCGGCCGAACTCGTAATCGAAGGCCCGCAATCGGGAGCCCGTGGCCACAATCGCTGTCGAATTACTCACCGCGACGATATGGCTGGGGAACGAGGCTTTCACATCCTCGATCTCTTCAAGTTTCTTGCCGGTCTTGATGTTCCAGGAAGTCACGACCAGCGTCTGCGCTTCGCCGAGATTGCCTTTCGTGGTGGCCGCCACAAGCCGGGTTCCATCCGGACTGAGTGTAGCCATCGGCATGTGGTGGCCTACTCTTTGCATCTCCACGACGCCCAGTTTTTGCCGTTTGGTCAGATCCCAGATTGTGCAGGTCGTTGGTTTTTTCGCATCTGAGGGAACCAGGACCTGAATGGCTTTCGCTTGGTCCGCGGCGAGATACGTGTGGATGGTTCCCGACCCACCGAGTGTGACCGGAAAGCTAAATTCTTCCAGACCCGTGGTGAGGTCGTACATCGTGCTGGGAACGCCCAGTGTCAGCCCCCAGGTAGCGTCGGGAGTGATCTCGAGGGAGTGACCCGGTTGGAGACTCGCGGATCGGTTTGTGCGGAGACGGATTCCACCCAACAATTTCCCGGTTGCGATATCCCAGCGAATCACACGCCCATCCACGCACGACGTGATCAGTTCCTTGCCTCCGGCGGGGAAACCGATGCTCTTCACGGACGCGGTATGTGCAGGAGCAGGAGTCAACAGTTTGCCGGAGGGCACCTCCCAGACCACTGGCGAGGGCCCCGCCATTCCCCACGCGAGCAAGCGATCGTTATTCACGAACACCAGACCCTGTCCCTGACCCACCGGGAGAATCTCCGGCCCCTCGGTCGTGCCCAGAGGTTTTTCATCGGTCATACTCCACCGCTGGACCGTGCCGTCCTGCCCCATCGCCGCCAGCACCTTTCCATCAGGCGAGAATGCCAGCCGCATCCCTTGTTTGGTTCGCCCCAGCAGGGTGAATTTCGGCTTGCCTGTCTTCACGTCCCACACATCAACGACACCCTCGCCGCAGGAACCTGCCAACAGCGTACTGTCGGGGGAGAAAACGACCGCTGCGACTCCCGGCGCGAATGACGGAGTGGGTTTGAGCTGAAACAGCTCCTTCTTGGCGCCCACGTCCCATACCTGCACAATCCGGCTCGTGTCTGGCTTTCCCGGTTGGGTGAACGATCCAAGCTGGGGGGCGCGAATTGCCAGTAATTTGCCATCGGGCGATAGAATGGGCACCACCGGGCCAGACTGGATAGGTTCTGTCTGGAACAGGATGGTGTTGTTATCGACGTCCCAAACGATCACCTCACTCTTTCCGACTTTCGTCGTGCCACTCCGGGCCAAAACCTTCCCGTCGAACGAGAAGGACGCACTGGGTCCTTCGCTCAGGAAGAAGGGGAAGAACGCGCCAGATAGCTTGAGTTCCTGCAACTGCTCTCCGGTGACGGCGTCCCGCACGATGGTTGGTCCCGTGGATGCGACGATCGCTCGTTTGCTGTCGCCAGACACCACCACCTGAGCGATGGTTTGGCCGTTGGCTGGGCCTCGTTTGTCGAGGGGTTGGCCAGTACTTGCATCGAACCGACGGATGTTGTTGGAGGTATCGGGAAGGAGGAGCGTTTTCCCGTCCGGCAGCAGTGTGACTCTCCCACCGAAGCGAAAGACCAATCCTTTGGGACGGAGTTGGATGATTGCTCCCTTCGGGAGTGATTCCTCATCCGCCCCATGGACGGGAATGGCAAGAGCCAGGACGGCAACGCAACACACAAGCCGGGAGAGAGTTGTTCGCATGAATGGCATCCTGGGAAAGTCAAAGCGGACGGCAATCAACTTACCGGGAAGCGAACAACGAGTCGAGCGGCAGTTACACTCGGCAGTTCCGGGGGCGCAACGGATTGCGGACGTGATGTAGAAAAGAGATGACCCTCACACGCCGGACGTTCCGACGGGTGAGCGTCTTCCGCATTTTTCACGCGGCGATGTTCCAACGTATGCGATCTGTTATTCAACTCCTGGGAACAATAGCTGGTGGTTCTCGGTGTTCCTGACGCATGATGCCGCCGGCAATACGAGCAAGGAGAGCAACTGTTTCGCGTGCCATCACATCGGCGGTGAAGCGATCGCGGACGGCCGATTCTCCCGCCAAGCCAGCACGTTGACGGAAGGCGTGGTCGGTGAGCATTCGTCGCAGCCCCTCAGCGATTTCATCGGTGGAATCCGGCGCCACGAGCAGCCCGCCGCCGGTGGAATCGACGAGCTCCGTGAATGCCCCGTGGGCCGGCAGCACAACCGGCACGCCATTGGCCCACGCTTCCAGAACGTATAGCCCTTTCGGTTCGCGGTAGAGCGTCGGAACACACAGTACATCAATGGAGCGCATGAAGCGGACTTTGTCGGCGTGCGTGGGACATTCCACATGTTCGAAGTCCGCGCTCAGGCCGGCCGCGGAGAGCCGTTTCACTTGCTCTTCGTAATAGGCTCGGTTGTTCTCACCGAGCCAGCCGCTGGCCTTGAGCTTCGCCACTGGTGCGCCGGGCATTTGCCGCAACTTGATGAATGCTTCCACGGCCCGATGAAATCCCTTTTCCGGGCAGATCCGGGCAAAGTAACCCACCGTGAGCGGTCGTTCGTCGGATGCGTCGTCCGGGCCGCCGTGACCAGCGAGGTTGATCCCCGGATGCACCACATGAATGTTGTCCCGCGCAACACCGAGGTAGCTGGCCATGTAATCGGCGTAGTACGCACTCGTGCTGATAAACGCATCAACGGATTGGCTGTTCGCGCGGATCAGCTCGAAGCACTTTTGCCGCTCGTGTTCGGGGAGTTCGTCCAGAAAGATGTCGTCGCCTTGCAGTGTGACAAACACCGGCACCCCGAGCGCTTTCTTCACTGCGGGAATCACTCCCGAGAGTAGTGCGTTGGTGAACAGCACGACTTCTGGCTTCTCCTCCGTGAGGAATGCAACGAGCTTCTCCACTTCTTTGCGCTGCTTGCCATGTGTGCCCTGCAGCATCGAGATGGTCAACTGCCCCTGTTCGCTGTACTTCGCGCGGACGGCAAAGCGCGACACCCACTTCAGGAGCCAGCGAAAGTTGAAGAGACGGTCGAGAAATCGCGGTGTGTGGCGGAAGAGCCAGAACTTCTGTTCGAGGTAGATATTGATCCCGCCGAAGAAGACGCGAGATTCGGAGGCGTCGGGCTCGTCGACTTTGATCGGCATGTAGGCGGGGAGGAGCAGGGCATCGTGACCCAGTTGGCGCAGGGCCGCAACGAGCGTGTTGTCACGCATACAACTGCCGCAGTACATACCCGCAGCGCCGGCGGTGATGAACGCAATTCGCATCCGCGCTCCCTCCCAGAAATACTAGGAGGTTGCCGCGTCCTTTCATGGGGTTAGGGGCTGCGGAATGTAGGCATCACGCAGAGCGTGCTGCAGGAGAGTGACCCGCTCGCGGAGCGAGCGGGTCGCGAACGCAGTGAGCGACAGAACCATTCGCTGCTTTGCACTCCGCTCGCTCCGCGAGCGGACCGCTCTGAAGAATGATTTACGCGTTGTCACTCAAAGAAAATGCCCCCGGTCGGTCAGGGAAGAATAATACCGACCGGGGGGATTATGAAGTGGGACAGTGGCACGGGCCAGACTCGGCGGGTGGTGGAGGAGGTGAGCCGGCGATAGCGGCACGGGTTTGCCAGCCGAGCAGGGCCAGCAACAACGCTGCCAGGATCAGAATCGCCAGAAAGCCGAGCCGTCGGTGAACGCGATCTCGCAGAAACGCCTTGGCCAGTGCAGCGGAGGGAGCGGCAGTTCCTGCTTGTCCGGTGGCGGTTGCCAGCGTTGCCGAGACAAGCGGTTCCGAGGGGGTGATATTGCCCAGCGCCGGGAGCGGCATGAGCATGAACAGTGGCAATTCGACGCCGCGGCGGGAGAGCCGTTTCCGGAGCAACTCCCGACCGCGGGACAGTCGGCCGGCGACCGTGCCCTTCGGCCAGCCGAGCAACTGTGCTGCTTCTTCCAGGGTCCGGCCTTCGAGTTCGCACAGAACAATGGGCAGCCGGTACTTTTCGGGTAATCGGTCCAGTTCTTCGTCGATGGTCTGGCGCAGTTCACGTCTCTCGGCGACTGGATCGGGAATCGCGGGATCCACTGGGTCCAGGGTGTCCACGATCGCCGCCTCCCGCTCACGCTGGCGGGCACGCTTCGCCTTTGCCTTCCGCGCGACGCGGAGCGCGACCGCGTGGAGCCAAGCAGCTGCCTGTTCCGGGCGGGCTAATGTCTGGGCTTTCAGGATGAAAACGAGGAAAGTGGCTTGAAACGCATCGTCGGCTTCGGCTGTATTGCCAAGCACGCGGCGACAAACGCCCAAAACCATTCCACCATGACGCCGGACCAAAAGTTCAAAGGCACTCGCATCGTTGCCAGCGCACCAGCGCGCCAGCAACTCGGCGTCGGCGAGGGCCTCATCTTCTCCAATGCGGCCCCCGGCACGGGTTTCCAGGTTCGTCATGCACGGGTCTCCAATCCTGGGCAACCCTCTACACTTCACTCTGCCATGACGCGACAGAGCGCATACAGAAAAGTGGAAAAGATGCGCGAATCCCACGCCGCGAGGGGTGGTGCGGGGGAATTCCGCATGGTCTTGATACGCTTGTCGAGTCGAAATCGTCTGAAATTGATCGAGAGGACAGTAAAGAGTGTGAGGCAAAGAAGAACCGCTGAGAATCCAGTAGTTCAAGGAGTAGTTGGCGATGTTTGTATATCTCATGCCGCTTTGTTGATTTGTTGCTCCTGTCCGTTCATCCCGATTACAATGCCGCTATTCCCAAACAGCGGCTTGAGCCCATGAGCGACCCTGTGGAAGACACGCGCGGTCAATCGCCCGAGGACCGTCGGGGACTTCCCCTGGCTCCGCGGCCGGAATTCGCGCCAGGCGAAACGGTGCCAGGATTGTCGAGCTGGGTACTGGAACGCAGGCTCGGCGGTGGTGGATTCGGCGAAGTCTGGCTGGCACGCCACGTTCTGGGCAAGGAAAAGCCGCGTGCGGTGAAGTTCTGTACGGAACCGGCCGCACGGCACCGGCTTGTCACGCACGAGAAGAATGTTGTCGTGCGCGTGATGAAGTACGCCGGCGACCACCCGAATATCGTTCCGCTGTGCGACTTCAATCTCGACGGCGAAATTCCCTGGCTGATGTATGAGTTTGTGGAAGGCGGCACTCTCGCAAGCCTCATCCGCGAGTGGGCCACACTCCCGATGCCCAAACGCCTTGGTAAAGCGGTACGAACGCTTCACGCCATTGCCAGCGCGTTGGCAACCTGCCACCGACTCGACCCGCCGCTTGTCCACCGCGATATGAAGCCGCAGAACGTCCTCATGGCTGAGGGGAAAGTTCCGCGCATCACGGATTTCGGCATTGGTGGTGTCGTGATGGTGACGGAAGACCCGAATGTTACGGGCGGCATGACGGCGTTAGCGGCCCGGTTGCCATCTGTGTTGCAGAACGCCGGCACTCGAAACTATGCCCCCGCGGAGCAATTGTTCGGCAGTCCGCCCAACCCTCGCGATGATGTCTACGCACTGGGCATCATCGCTTACCAGATGGTGAAGGGCGATCTGACAACCGCTCCGGGTCCGGATGCGAATCTCGAACTCAATGACCAGAGGATTCCCAGCGAACTGGCGTCGTTGATCGTTCGCAGTGTTGCAATCAACCCCGCTCGTCGGCCGAAGGACGCGGCTGAGTGGGAATCTACGCTTGCGGCAATCATCGAAAAAGAGTGGAAGGAATCCGACACTACAGACACTTCTGGGGCGATATCGAAGATCGTACTGCTTTCTGAGTCGACGGATCGACCGAGGGCTCGCGGAGAGCAGCAACTGTCACGGGGGTTGGAAAAGTACGAACGCCGGAAAGAGAGAAGTGCCAAGAGACGTTATCCAAGGCGCCGCCTGGCGGTGGGTGTGTTACTTGTCGCTGTGGTAATTGGTTTCATTGTGATCGCGGTCAAGAAGTTTGGCACCAGCCAGAACTCTCCCGGCGATACATGCGAAGTCGAAATGGCTCCCGGCGTGAAGATGACGTTCTGTTGGATTCCGCCAGGCACGGCGACGCTCGGCTCGCCTGATGGAGAGGCACGGCGCGGCACGGCCGGCACCGGCGAGACACAACACAAGTACCTGTGCAAGGGCTTTTGGATGGGGAAATACGAGGTGACGCAGGCGGAATGGAAAGCGGTGATGGGAGAAAATCCCAGTTGGTTCCGTGTAGGTGGTGGTGGAGAAGACAAACTCGGCACAATCACCGATACGAGCAAGTTTCCGGTGGAGAACGTGAATTGGGACATGATTTCCGCGAAAGGTGGCTTTCTGGACAAGGCCAACGCTCACGGTGGGATACAGAAAGCATTTGGCAACCCGGGGAAGTTTCGGTTGCCGAATGAGGATGAGTGGGAATACGCATGTCGCGGTGGGGGTAACAACGAGAAACCCTTTTACTGGGGTAAGAGCTTGAACGGCATCGAAGCGAACTGCAATGGGTTTTTCCCCTATGGAATCGATGTAAAAGGGCCGTATTTGCAACGAACGTGCGCGGTGGACTTTACGAACGGCAGCAAGTATCCGAAGCATCCGTGGGGTTTGATGCACATGCACGGGAATGTGTGGGAATGGTGTGATAATCGTGTGCGGCGTGGCGGCGCCTGGCAGTACGATCCCGTCTACTGCCGCGCTGCGTATCGCAACAGGACGGCGCCCGGCGACCGTTACAACGACTACGGTTTTCGTGTCTGTTTCCAACTAGACTGAATAGCAATTTATTGTCTGAATAATTCCCCGTGCCGCTGGCCAGCGGCACGGGGAACGTTTTTACCACCCGGAGCCATCGCCAAACCACATTCCGGTGGCGAGCAGGTTTGGGTCAAACCCGAAGCCCAGCGTCGGATCGCACGGCCACATTCCGGGTGGAAACATCCCGCCAGTCGGATCGAATCCAGGCGGGAACATGCTGGCGGTTGGGTCGAATCCGGGTGAAACAGGCATGGGCATACCGGGAGGGAAGGGCATCCCGAAAGGCGAACCCATTCCCGGCATCGGCGTCGGTAGCGTGGGCAGAGCTGGAGTTGCTGCCGGCGCTGCGTGCTGGGCGAGGTATTGCTTCGCTAGTGCGAGCAACAAGTTCCCCGCAGCCGTGGCGACAGATGCGGCTGGACTCGGTACAGGGGCGGTCGGAGTAGGGGCGGGAGTCGCACGCGGGCGGCGGATGGGTTTCGGCTGCGGTTTCATGGCTGATCTCGGTAGAGGGTGCTGTTCAACACCCCCTACCTCTGAACTCAACCGCTGTGACAAGACGCTCAGAAAAAATCCGTTAGTGCAGTTTCAGGAGGTTGTTTGTGGGTTGTGGGCAGCAAACACCCAGCCGGCTGGGTGTTTGCTGCCCACAACCCACAATCCACCCCTTGAACCGGTCCGCATCACGAACGTCACAACCCTTCGACTTCAAACCCCTTGCGGTAGGTCTTCTTCACGAACTTGTTGGCGTCGTCGTTATTGGTGAATTTCAGCGCCTTCGTGTCCCACTTCAGATCGACCTTGGGGAACCGCGTGGCGAGGCAACCGAGCAGCACCATCTCCGTCAGTGGGCCGGAATAGCTGAAGGGGGCTGAGGTTTTGTCGTTTCCGCGCACCGCTTCCACGAACTGCAAGTAGTGGTTGTCGCTCTTCACTTCGGGCATCTTGAAGTCCTTGAACTTGTCGCTCGGCAGGAGAATCGGCGTGTTGCCCGAGTCGTACTGCGAATAGAGCACCCCCTCCGTTCCGATGACGATGGAGCCCTGGCCATCGAGCGGGAGCTTGCCGATGTGTTCCACCACTTCCGCCGGAGGACGAACCTTGCCGTTATACCACGTGAGTGACACGGGATCGGTGGTGAACTTCGAGCCGGGGAAGACGTACTTCACCTGTACATCGAGCGACCAGTTGTAATCGTTGGGACCGGGCAGTTCCGAGCGGATGGAGCTGGGATTGCCGACGCCAAGCGCGCCGAAAACCGGATCGAGAATGTGGCAGCCCATGTCGCCGAAGGTGCCAGTGCCGAAATCGAGCCGCTTGCGCCAGTTCCCCTGGTGGTAGTAGCTATCGCCGATGAATGGCCGCTCGCTGGCAACCCCCAGCCACAAGTCCCAGTCGAAACCCTTTGGGATCTCGTCCTTCCGATCCGGTTTCGGGTTGGTATCCCCCCACGACTTGCCGCTCCACGAGTGGACTTCCTTCACTTTCCCGATCACGCCGTCCTGAATGAGCTTCACGACGAGCTTGTGCTTGCGAGCTGAGTGAATCTGAATCCCCATCTGCGTGATGAGCTTCTTCTCCGCCGCCACTTCGGTGAGTCGGCGTGCTTCGTAGATCGTCTGCGTCAGCGGTTTCTGACCGTAGACATGCAATCCGCGGTTGAGGGCCCGCATCCCGATTGGCGCGTGCATATGGTCCGGCGTGGAGACGTTCACCGAGTCGAGGCTCTTTTCCTTGTCGAGTAGGATTCGGTAATCCTTGTAGATGACGCAATCCGGGAACCGGCTCTTCACATCTTTGACAAGTCGTTCGTCCACATCGGCCACGGCGACAAGCTTCAAGTTCTTGCTTGCGGTAAGCGAACCGATGTCGGAACCGGCCATGCCCGCGGCTCCGAAGCTCGCGTGCAACACCGTTTCACTGGGTGCGGCATGGGCATGAAGCCGCCAGACGAAGGGGGCAGCGAAGGTTGCGGCGGCAGTTTTCAGGGCTGCACGGCGTGTGATTTTGGACATGGAATGCTCCGGAGGAACTGGGGTGAGAACTCACAGTACGCGAGGGTCTGGCAGATCGCAACTGTTTGCTTTACGCTACGCACGTGCTCTCAAAGTAGTAGCAGTTGCTTTCACATTCGGAGGATGAGATGTCGTTTCGCGCTGCCATCGTTGGTGCTCTGTTCCTCGCTGCCGCGTGGGTCGTCGCGGATGAGCCGAAGAAGGACGAGCCCAAGAAACAACCCGAAAAGCCGGAAGTGAAGAAATACAAGCCGGGCGATATGAGCCGTCCGCGGCCGAAAGTGATCGATCCCGGCACGACCACGCCAGCCGATTCCCCCGGCAAGCCACCCAGCGATGCCGTGATTCTTTTTGATGGCACGAGTCTCAAGGAGGAGTGGATTCGCTCCGGCAAGAAGGAGGGCGAACAGGAGCCGACATGGAAGGTGGAGAATGGCTACGCCGAGATTCGTGGCGGGAACATCCAGACGAAACGGAAATTCGGTGACAGCCAGCTTCACATCGAATGGGCGACGCCAAAGGAAGTGAAAGGAAGCAGCCAGGGGCGAGGCAACAGCGGTGTTTATCTGGGTGGCTTCAGTGAAGTGCAGGTTCTTGATTCGTATCAGAACGATACGTACCCCGATGGCCAGGCCGCAGCGCTTTATGGCCGATTTCCGCCACTCGTGAATGCGAGCCGCAAGCCGGGCGAATGGCAGGTGTACGACATCATTGCGCAGTTGCCGAAGATCGAGGACGGCAAGGCCACGCGTCCCGGCCGCATCACGGTGCTGCACAACGGCATTCTGGTTCACCACGCGGTCGAGTTTCCCGGCAAGTTCGGCGAGTTCGACATTCTGCTCCAAGATCACGGCAACCCGGTGCGCTACCGGAACATCTGGGTGCGGAAGCTCGGCGAGTACGACGACGGCACTCCACCACCGGAGAAAAAGAAGAAGTAAGCCGGTTGATTGACCTCGTACGGTTCTACGGCGAGAATCCTCTTCGGTTGCCTTCAACCGAGAGGATTTCTCCCAATGACTCGCACGCTTTCACTCTTCACGCTGCTCCTCTTCCCGCTTCTGGCCAGTTCCGCCGATTCGCTGCCGGTGCTCAATGTGTGGCCCAAGGCCGCACCCGGCGAAAAGGGCGATCTGGGCGATGAGAAACAGACCAAGGCTAAGGGACGCGATGCTATCACATCGATCACCAACGTCTCGACGCCAACGCTCACCATCTACCGCCCCGCGAAAGACAAGAACACCGGCGCTGCCATCGTGGTGGCTCCTGGTGGCGGGTACACCAACCTGGCCTGGGAACACGAAGGCACGATGGTCGGCGAGTGGCTGCAGTCCATCGGCGTAACCGGCGTGGTGTTGAAATATCGCGTCCCGCGTCGGGCCGATTCGCCCAAGGGCGCACCGCCCATCGGCGCTCTGCAGGATGCACAACGCGCGATCAGCCTCACCCGCGCCAACGCCAAGGAATGGGGCGTTGACCCAAATCGCGTTGGAATGCTCGGCTTCTCGGCCGGGGGGCACCTCACGGCATGGGCTGCCACAAACTTCGACAAACGCGCGTACGAACCGATCGACGACACCGACAAGCTGAGCTGCCGGCCGGACTTCGCAGTGCTGATCTACCCCGGTGGATTGGTGGACAGGGCGAATCCCGACCAGCTCGCGCCGGAGATTCGCGTCTCGAAGACCACGCCGCCATGCTTCTTCGCGCTGGCTTACAACGACAACGGCCCGCTCGATGGCAGTTTGAAGATGGTAGCCGCGCTCAAGAAAGCCGGCGTTCCGGCGGAGATGCACATTTACGCTCAGGGCGGCCACGGCTTCGGCATGCGTTCCGGCGAGAGACCGCACGCCACCTGGCCAACGCGTTGCGCGGAATGGTTGAAGAGTGAGGGCTTTCTCACTGAGTCGCCGGTCGCGGACGGCGCGAAACTCGTCAAACTCGCTGGCGGATTCAAATTCACGGAAGGACCGGCACCGGATGCGGAAGGAAACGTCTACTTCACCGATCAGCCGAACGACCGGATTCTGAAGTGGAGCACGGACGGCAAACTCTCCACGTTCATGGAGCCGTGCGGCCGATCCAATGGCCTGGCTTTTGACAAGAACGGCACGCTCTGGGCGTGTGCGGATGAGAAAAACGAACTGTGGAAGATCGATGTGAAGACCAAAGAAAAGACGGTTGTAGTGAAGGATTACGAAGGGAAGTTGCTCAACGGCCCGAACGACATCTGGGTTCGCGATGACGGCAGCGCGTTCTTCACCGATCCGTTTTACAAGCGGCCATACTGGAAGCGCGGGCCAATGGAGCAGGACAAGCAAGCGGTCTATTTTCTTTCGGCAGAGGGCAAATTGAGCCGGGCCGACGCCGGCGACATCAAGCAGCCCAACGGCATCATCGGCACCCCCGACGGCAAGACTCTCTACGTGGCCGATATCGGCGCGGGCAAAACGTACCAGTATGACATCGATAAGGACGGCGCATTGAAGAACCGCAAGCTGTTTTGCGAACTCGGCTCCGACGGCATGACCATTGATGAGAAGGGAAACGTGTATCTCACTGGCCGTGGCGTCAGCGTGTTCGACAAGAGCGGTAAGAAAATCGCGCAAATCGACGTGCCGGAGCCGTGGACCGCGAACGTCTGCTTCGGCGGGAAGGACATGAAGATGCTGTTCATCACTGCCAGCACCGGCCTTTACGGGATGCCGATGAAGGTGAAAGGCGCCGCCCGGCAATGATTGGAATGTAGTCATCACGCTCCGCGTGATGCGTTCGCGCAGCGAACGGTTTTACGGCGTGGGCTGCAGCATCACGCTCCGAGCGTGATGACCATTCTCCTCCGGTTGTGGCAAATCCGCGCGCGGACCCCTCCGCGAGCGGACTTTGGTATTGTGGAGCCCCAACACGACCGGAGCCACCAATGCCAAAACTTTTCCCCATTCTCGCCCGGCACGTCGCCGACGCCACGCCGCAGATTCCGGATGGGGAATTTCTGCGGCGTTTTGTGGAAGATCGGGACGAGGACGCATTTGCCGAACTGGTACGGCGAAATGGCCCGATCGTTCTTCGTGCGTGCCGGTCGGTGCTTCGCGATCAGACCGCGGCGGACGATGCTTTCCAGGCGGTCTTCCTCCAACTCGCCCGCCACGCGAACCGCCTCACGGACACTCCATCTCTGGCCGGTTGGTTGCACACCGTGGCGGTACGCTCCGCAGGTGCTATCCGGCGGTCTGAAACTCGCCGTCGGCGACATGAACAGCAGACACCGCTTCCCCAGAATCCGGAGAATCTTTCTTGGTGTGAGGTCCGCGAAGCAATCGACGCCGAGCTTGCCCGGCTGCCCGAGAAGTACCGTCTCCCGCTTCTACTGTGCTACATCGAAGGTCTGACGTATTCTGACGCGGCTGCACGCCTCGGCTGTCCACTCGGCACGCTTCGTGGACGTCTGGAGCGGGGCCGCCAGGCATTGCGGCGCCGGCTGCATGCACGGGGATTACCCATCGTCGCGATCACTCTCGGTGCCGGCGCATGCCCGGTTGTCTCGGCGGGGATTCACGAGCGCACCATGTCCGCTGTTCGGGCGCTGGGGGAGGGATCGAAAGGACTCGCGAACTGGGTCGTTCTTGCTCATCCCCGCCACATTCTCCTCGCGGGATGTGCCGCTGTTCTTGTGGCAATCGGGATCGGTTTGGGGGCGTTTCCCCATTCCAACGACCCGCCCAAAGATCCTTCACCCGCCGTCCCAAGCTCACACGCCGACGCCAATTCCGCAACGCCTGACTCCCCGCGCGATGTCTTCGGCGATCCACTGCCAAAATGGGCCGTCGCCCGGCTCGGAACGGAGCGATTCCTGCAATACAGCCGCGATTTCGCGCTTTCGCCGGATGGAAAGACAATCGCGGTCAGCGATGTGGTGGGTGAAAGGCTGATTCTCCTGGACGCCGTGACCGGACGAGAACTCCGGCACAAGGCGTCGGTCGGCGTCGGTTGCGATTACACATTTCCGGGTCAGGAGGGGGGCTTCACAACGCCGGGGATTTTCTGGCGGCCCGATGGCCACGGCGTCGCTCTGGTTGGGCGGTCTCCGCGGGACAAGTACCTCTGGGATTTCACCGATCCGAAAGACGTTCCCCCTGCCGAGTCCCGAACGGAGGTTCTTCCACCAAAGCCGCCAGAGGATGCCGTTGCGTGTGCGTCCGTGTCCGCGGATGGAAAATGGCTCGCGGTGGCCCGGCAATCGGCCGACTCAAGCCGCCAGGTGGTTCAGGTTTATCCGTGCAAAACGGGCAAGCATTTACGCGAACTGAAACCCGAGCGAACGCTCGGGCCGTTTCCCACAGCCAGCGAGCGCATCTGGTTCGCCGCGAATGACCGCGAATTGATTCTCGCCCGTGCCGACCGCACCGTAATCGCGATCGATGCAGCCAACGGAAAGGAACGCCGTCGGGTCACGCTCCCTAAGTGGGCCGTCATCGCGACGAGTCCGGATGGGAAAAGCGTCGCGATTGTTCCCCGGCACCCGGAACGGGACGTGTGGCACACCGGCGAAGAAACAGCACGTGTATGGGACCTGACCACGGGAAAGGAAGTTTGGAAGTTTCCGCGGCCGGGTACTTCGATTTCCGGGTTGGCGTTTACGCCAGACAGCAAACATCTCATCACCACCGACTCTGAGTTCGACTTCCGAAAATGGGATCTGGCAAGCGGGAAGGAAACACTTCGTCAGCCATACAGCGGATACGAGTCGATGAGTGTTGTGGCCGTATCGGCCGACGGGAAGAGGTATGCAACGGCGCGCACTGCAAAGGCGATCAAAGTATGGGATGCCGGGACAGGCACACACGTAAACCCGCTCCCCACACATCAGGACGCGATCGCTGGGGTGGCTGTTTCGTCGGATTCCCGGCTTGTGGCCACTGTAGCCTATGACGGGACGCTGCGCGTTTGGCAAACGAAGAGCGGTAAACAGATCTGCACGATAGAAGCCCCGCGCAAGAACCCCAGGGGCAATGTTTACGGGATCCGCCGGGGCGTGGCATTCACCCCCGATGGTCGTGGCGTCATCTTTGACATGGCGGGGGTACTGTCGATGGCCGACCCAGCGGCCGGAAAGATCCTCGCCCTGCCCAGCGGACTGAAGGGACTCACGGGCGCTGTTGGAGGATTCTCGGCGGACGGCAAGACACTCGTGACGTTCTCCGGAAATGCCGCAACCTTGTGGGACTGGCCGACGGGCACTCCCCGGCAGACGGTTGAAGTTGCACTCGACCCAAAACGCCCCGAGGCGCCGCCGGCGAAAACTCCATACATGCCTTTTACCGTCAACACGACCCTGTCGCCGGACGGAGGAACGCTGTTCATCATTTCGGATCAGCAAACTGTCCCCGACGGCGGATGGGGCGTTCCAAACAGTACCGAATGCTGGGACGTGAAGACCAAACGCCGCTACCGGTTCGCTCCTGATCTATGGTACCCGCGTCTGGCGTTCTCACCCGATGGCCGAACACTCTTTGCCGGCGGGCAGCCAACGGACGCAGAGGGACAGCACGGGCGAGTTCGCCGGGATGGTTTGGCTGCCTGGGACGTGGGGACCGGAACGATAATTCGGCGATTCGAAGATCCGCTTTATGAGCCGATGGATGTCCGGAATGTCCGCCACGTCGAGGCGGTGGCACTGTCGCCGGACGGTCGCCTGCTGGCTGTATCGGAGGGGGAGGGGGTTCAGTGCATCTGGATTTACGAAACGGCCTCAGGTCGCGTCGTTCGTCGCTTCGAAGGCCACGGCACTTACACTTACGGTCTGGCGTTCACCCCGGACGGCTCGAAACTGGTCAGCGTGAGCCACGATCACACCGGACTGGTTTGGGACATTACCCTCCCGACATTCACGGATCGGAAAGTTGGTCCGCTCACACCGAAGGAACAAGCCGACGCCTGGAACCGACTTGCTGCACCAGACCCTGCACTGGCCTGGCGAAGCATGGCAGATCTCGCTGGCTCGTCGACTGAGGCGGTTGCACTCTTGGCGGATCGCCTCCGCCCGCCACCCGTACCCACCGCCGCCGTACTCGACCGGATCGAGAAGGAACTCGAAGCCCCACTGAATGAAGATCGCGAAAAAGCCAGTTCTGAACTGGACGCCTTCGGACCCAATGCCGTCGCCCCAGTCAAAGCGCGGCTCAAAGCAACACAGTCTGCTGAAGTCTCCATGCGGTTCCAGGAGTTTCTCAAACGCCACGCCGGGGAACGTCCGTCCTCGCTGGTGTTGCGCGGAATACGCGGAGTGGCAATTCTGGAAGCGATCGGTTCACCGGAGGCGCGGAAGCTCCTGACGCGGATCGCTCGCGATTACCCCGGTGATCCGCTTGGAGTTGAAGCAGCGGCAGCAGTCGCTCGCTTGGAAAAGCTTGGCCAGAAGTGATTCTTGGTGGCTGGGATCTATCCATCTTCCTTATCACGGAAGCAGTTCGCTTATCAGAATCGACGAACTCGCTGCGGCGAGTGGGGAGACGTGATCTGTTGGTGCGAGCGTCAGGTGCGTTTTGTACGCGGTGGCGCCAAGACCAGTCGGGAGAGGTCGTGGGTCGCGGAACACATGAAGCTGACGATTTTCCACGTCCAGCACCCAATACTCCGCGATGCCAGCGGTCGCATAGAGTTCCGCTTTGGTCGTCAAGTCATAGTTGAGCGTGGTGTCCGACACTTCGACAATCAGAACCGCGGTGGTGGGGTGATTGGTGTAATCGCGCGGAGCACCGGGAATCACCGCCGCGTCCGGCTCCGGTTCCGAACCCGCAATCGGGAAGGGGCTCTGTGTGTAAATCCAGTGGCCGGGTGCAAACACCCGTCGCAGCACTTCCACCGACAGGTCCAGCGTCATGGCGTGGGGCCAGCCCTGCTTCCCCTTGTCGATGATCTCTCCGAAGACGAACTCCACACGGCCGCCATCGAAGAAACCGCGCTGGCAGAACTCGCGGTATTGATCGAGCGTCCATTTCCACGGTCGCGGGCCGGCGGCTTTCGGCGGTGGGGTTGTTACTCCGGTTGGAGAAGTTGCGATGGCTGACATGCTTTACCTCCGCCGTTCAGCGTAGCGTCACTGTTTTTCCAACACCAGATCGACCACCCAGCATCCGCGAACATGTGTTTGCTGCGGATCGCGGCAGTGGTTCAGGATGTCGTCGTTGTCGCAACCAGCGTCTTGCAGAGCATCGGCCAGGATTGGCATGGCGCTGAAGTCGCGCGAATCGTACATCTGCCGTGCGAGTGACACCACGGTGTCCGTGCGCCAGGAGGGGGAGAAAACAACGGGACAAAATGGGTTGCCGAAGATGTCGCGGACGATTTCACTCAGGGCAGCGAATTCTTTCTGCATGCCCTGTTCTTCCACTTCCCTTCGCTCTGTGTCTGTCTCACTCCAATGACGGCCTGGGGTGTGAATGCGATCCCAAGCTTCAGCGACTGCAAGCTCGCCGGCGACTTCAGTTGTACCCTCGAAGACTTGATTTATCTCTAAGCCTTCACGCAAGCCTAACACAGCTTCGGCTGATGCCTGAGCGACTGCATCTCCATCTCCCCAGTGGATCGCTTCTTGAGCATCTGCCGCCTCGTCAAAGGCGGTATTCAATTCGTTCAAACTCGCGTGCCCGTCAGCGAACCGGTCGGAAACGTCGATCATCTGTCCACTGCGTTCGTCCTTGAAATACGGTGCCAACCGGCGACAACATGCCGAAGCGAACAGGCGAAGCTTCCGCTCGCTTGCTGAACTACTGAGGTCCGCCAGCATCTGGCCGGGATTGTGACTTGTCCACCACTCTTCTTCCGTCATCGCATCTCCCTACTCCGTGAGTCGATCCTTCGCCTCCCCTTCAACGAACTGGCGGACGCGGGCGTCTTCGGAGTGCGGCAGACCCATCGGCGGGCCATCGTAGAGGATTTGCTTTTCATCCGGACGCAGACGCGACCGCGGGTAGAACATCACAACACGCGTGGCGCACTTCTCCACCGTGCGCAGTTCGTGCGTGACGATCACGGATGTCACGGGGCGACGAGTGCGGGTGCGGAGGATCAACTCGTTAATCACATCGGTCATGATCGGATCGAGGCCAGTTGTCGGTTCGTCGTAGAGCATCACATCCGGGTCGAGTGCGAGTGCTCGCGCCAGGCCAACGCGTTTCCGCATTCCGCCCGAGAGCTCCATCGGCATCTTCGCTTCGGCCGCGGCCGGCAAGCCGACTTCCAGAATTCGCTCGCGTACCTTCGTGGCAATATCGGCCTCGCTGACGCCACCCTTCGCGCGCAGCCCGAACGCTACGTTATCGAACACCGTCAGACTGTCGAACAGTGCCGCCTGCTGGAACAGAAACCCAACGCGCAAACGGAGTTGCGTCAGCTCATTTTCCGACAGCGTGTGCAGCGGTTTGCCTTCGAGGCTCACCTCGCCCGTGGTTGGCTTCAGCAAACCGACGATCAACTTCAGTAGTACAGTTTTGCCGCACCCGCTCTCGCCGATCACCGCGAGCGTGTCTTGCGGCATGATGTCGAGGTTGATGTCTGCCAGGACGGTTTGCGTGCCAAACCGCACACTCACGCCACGAAGCGAAATAATGGGATCGACAGAGGGGGAGTCGGCCATGGGAGGTGGGTTGTTGGCGAACCCCGACCGCAAGGTCGGGGGGTCCATTTGGTCGGTGTCCATTCACCCCCGACCTTGCGGTCGGGGTTCGCTTCTACTGGCCAAAATACGCTCTGTCTCTCGCTTCGTAGCCGGTGTAGCCAAGCAGATCGTACAACTCCTGCCGCGTTTGCATCTTCGGCAGACTCGCCTTCTGCGTGCCGTTGGCGTACAGATCGCGGAGCGTGTCTTCAGCCGCCTTCATCGCCACGCGGAACGCCGTCAGCGGAAACAGGATGAGCCGGTAACCCAGAGCACCAAGGGTGGCAACATCCAGCAGCGGCGATTTGCCGAACTCGGTCATGTTTGCAAGCAGAATTGCCCCGGGCACGCACTTCGCAAACTGCGCAAACTCCTCGCGCGTTTCCATTGCCTCTGGGAAGATCGCATCGGCGCCGGCGTCCAGATATATCTTCGCTCGCCGCACGGCATCATCAAAACCATTCACTCCTTTGGCGTCGGTGCGGGCCATGATGACGAAGTCCTTGTCGCGCTTGGCAGCCACCGCCGCACGAATCTTCGCTGCCATCGCGTCTGCCGACACCACCGCCTTCCCCGAAAGATGCCCGCAGCGTTTCGGAAACTCCTGATCTTCGAGGTGGATTCCCGCCGCGCCCGCTGTTTCAAAGAGCCGAACCGTTCGCTCGACGTTCAGTGCTTCGCCGAAACCGGTGTCGGCGTCGCAGATGAGCGGAAGCGAAGTCGCGGATGCAGTCAACTGCGCGGCCTGCACGAACTCCGTGAGCGTGAGCAGGCCAATATCCGGTACGCCATTCCCGGCCGAGAGAGCACCGCCCGAGAGATACACCGCTCGAAAGCCGATTTGCTCCGCCATCTTGGCCACAAACGGATTGAATACACCAGGAAGCGCGACCGGCCCAGCGGACCAAGCTTCGCGCAGACGCCGCCCGGGAGAAAGAGAGGGATTCGCCATGTTACCGAAACTCCGCGCGACACAAGTGAATTCCGCTTCATCATAGGTGTCTGGCGCTCGCGACAAAAGATTTTTCGAAACGACCGGATTTGCCGGAAGTCGTTTTGCGCCAACGCGCCGCGAATGGAAGTTTGAAGCGAGTTCGGTTACTGCGCGAACCGAAACCTTGACAGTCAGTGTCACACCCTTAGAATTCGCAGAGTGCAATCCCACCCCATGAGGTGTGCATGATTACCCAGTTGCCGCAGACAGCACTGATTCCGCCTGACCGCGGATAGCTCTCACCGACAACTGAGTAGTTGGAGGGGGCCAAACCAAATCGGTTTGGCCTTCGCGTTTCATGGGGCGTTTTTCTGGGATCGGCCAAGGACTGTTCTCCACGGCGATGAACCCGTGGCCGAAAAGCCGAAGAAAGCAGGCGCGTATAGCTCAGTTGGCTAGAGCGCAGCTCTGATAAAGCTGAGGTCCTTGGTTCGAATCCAAGTACGCGCACACGCAAAGCAGGCAAACGGCACACGGTCGGGGATGTAGCTCAACTGGTAGAGCGCCTGCTTTGCAAGCAGGAGGTCAGGGGTTCGATTCCCCTCATCTCCACATCCCGCAACCTGCGGGACCACAAGAACACAGGAGCGTGATTCCCGCTCGCGAAGAGAAGATTCGCCGAAGAAGCTTGAAAGAAGCTCGAAAGAGACGGCGAAGGACACGAGAAGAAAAAAATCGCGGGCAGGGTTGACAGGGACACGCGACGCCACTAACATTCTCCGTGCTGGATGACGCAAAGCGAGTTCTCCAAAGGACTTGCGAGCGAATCCGGCAGAGATACCCGAACGCTCAGGTGAGATGCGTAAGCCTCACCAGGGCTGATCGGGGCCGAGAAGTCTGAAACGACTCTCGGTGATTGCTCGAGTTGGACAGGTAAAACTGGACGCTCGATGTGATCCGCGATCTTTGACAACTTGGTGAAGCAAGTAAGTTGCATCGGTTCGATGTCGCGTTGCTTCGGTTTGGGTTTGCGCAAGTGAACCCGGCGGAAGCAGGGTGGCAGCGGACCAAACGACAAGACACGAGCCTTAGAAAACGAGAAAGGCAACATCGTCTTACTGATCTGTTCCAACAGGTCAGTGAAACTTTGCTAGCTGGAATTGGCTTCCCGCGCAAGCGTGGGAGTCATCAATAGGTTCGACTTCTCTGTCAAGTGGAAACACGAGGCGAGGGAGCGAACAATGCGGCCAAGCTAGTAAGGGCGTGTGGGGGATGTCTTGGCGCCAGAAGGCTAAAGGGCGTGGAAGACTGCGATAAGTCCGGGGGAGTTGTCAAACGAGCTTTGATCCCGGGATACCCGAGCTAACCCAGGGAACTGAAACATCTCAGTACCTGGAGGAAGAGAAAGAAACCTCGACTCCGTTAGTAGCGGCGAGCGAAAGCGGATCAGCCCAAACCACGGGGGCAACTCCGTGGGGTTGTAGGACCGCGGCGGACCCGAGCTTTTAACAGAACAGTCTGGAATGGCTGACCACAGCGGGTGAAAGTCCCTTATGTGAAAAAAGCGGAGGCCTAGCGGGATTCCTGAGTAGGACTCAACACGTGAAAGTGAGTCCGAATCTGGGAGGACCATCTCCCAAGGCTAAGTACTCTCTGGCGACCGATAGCGAACGAGTAGCGCGAGCGAAAGATGGGAAGAACCCCGACAAGGGGAGGACACTGAACCTGAAACCACATGCCTACAAGCGGTGGGAGGGCTATGCCCGTAAGGGAATGCCTGACCGCGTGCCTTTTGCATAATGATCCGGCGACTTACCGTAACCAGCAGGTTAAGGGCCTTTGGCCTGGAGCCGAAGCGAAAGCGAGTCTCAAACGGGCGTTAGTTGGCTGCGGTAGACGCGAAACCACGTGACCTACGCATGGCCAGGATGAAGTGGGGGTAACACCTCATGGAAGACCGAACTCACTAGTGTTGAAAAACTAGGGGATGAGCTGTGTGGGGGAGTGAAAGTCTAATCAAACGTGGAGATAGCTCGTTCTCTCCGAAATAACTTTAGGGTTAGCGTTCGGATAGTTGACGTTGGGGGTAGAGCGACTGATTTCGAACGGGGGCCTACCCGGCTACCCGTCGAAGCCAAACTCCGAATACCAGCGTACCAGTCCGGGCAGCTAGACGGTGGGGGATAATCTTCATCGTCGAGAGGGGAACAGCCCAGATCACCCGCTAAGGTCCCTAAGTCAAGCTTAGTGCGAAAGGAAGTTGGATTCCAAAGACAGCCAGGATGTTGGCTTAGAAGCAGCCACCATTTAAACAACGCGTAATAGCGGACTGGTCGAGGAGTCCTGCGCCGATAATGAACGGGACTCAAGCTTGACACCGAAGCGGTGGGCACAATGTGCGGTAGGAGAGCGTTGCGTGTGCAGTGAAGTGGTACGGACAACGAGCCATGGAGCGCATGCAAGTGATTATGCCGGAATGAGTAGACGATAAAACGGGTGAGAATCCCGTTCGCCGTAAGCCTAAGGTTTCCTGGGGAAGGTAAATCCGCCCAGGGTTAGCCGGTGCCTAACACGAGGCCGAAAGGCGTAGTGGATGGGGAGCAGGTTAATATTCCTGCGCTCCTCGCATAACATGGGACGCCGGTTGGATGTGGTGTGGCTAATTAGATTGCCTCAGGGCGTTTAAGATCCCGATATCCACTGAAGACCGGCCAAGAAAACCGTGCGAGAAACCGTACTAAAACCGACACAGGTAGGCGAGATGAGTATTCTAAGGCGCTCGAGAGAACGCTCGTGAAGGAACTCTGCAACATAAATCCGTAACTTCGGGAAAAGGATTGCCCACGCAAGTGGGTCGCAGTGAAAAGGCTCTAGCGACTGTTTACTAAAAACACAGGTCTGTGCGAAGGCGTAAGCCGCGGTATACAGACTGACGCCTGCCCGGTGCTGGTAAGTTAAGGGAGAGGGTTAGCCGAAAGGCAAAGCTCGCAACCGAAGCTCCAGTAAACGGCGGCCGTAACTATGACGGTCCTAAGGTAGCGAAGTTCCTTGTCGGGTAAGTTCCGACCTGCATGAATGGCGTAACGACTGGAGCACTGTCTCCACGAGCGACTCGGTGAAATTGTAGTTGTCGTGAAGATGCGACATACCCGCAGCTAGACGGAAAGACCCCGTGAACCTTAACTGCAGCTTGGTATTGGGTTTAGACCCAGCATGCGTAGTGTAGGTGGGAGCCTATTAACCCCGTATTTCGGTACGGGGGGAGGCGACGATGAAACACCACCCTTGCTGTGTTTGAATTCTAACCCGACGTTTGTAGCGTCGGGGACCGTGCTAAGTGGGCAGTTTGATTGGGGCGATCTCCTCCCAAAAGGTAACAATTCGTGTTGCCCTTCGCATCGGTGACGATGTGCTAGCAATTCGGCTATATGCTGGAACATCCGAGCATCTTAGGCTACGAGGCGCTGTCACGAAAGTGATAGTACCCGTGACAATGCCCTGAGTGCGGACGATCAGCAGGAAAGACCGAGATGACAGTCTCGGAATCCTCAGAGACTATACGCCGAACGTCTCACACCAATGACCCCAGTGAGATGATGATATAGTCCGTGCTCTATGGCGACATAGAGAGGCTGGCAGAAATGCCCAGCTCCTTATCTTGTGCAAACAAGGTAAGAGTAACAACTCCAGAACGGAGGAGTGCAAAGGTACCCTCAGCCCGGTTGGCAATCGGGCATCGAGCGTAAAGGTAGAAGGGTGCTTGACTGCGAGTCCGATGGGACGAGCAGGGACGAAAGTCGGCCTTAGTGATCCGGTGGTTCTGAATGGAAAGGCCATCGCTCAACAGATAAAAGGTACTCCGGGGATAACAGGCTTATCTCCTCTGAGCGTTCATAGCGGCGAGGAGGTTTGGCACCTCGATGTCGGCTCATCACATCCTGGGGGTGGAGAAGCTCCCAAGGGTTCGGCTGTTCGCCGATGAAAGTGGTACGTGAGCTGGGTTTAGACCGTCGTGAGACAGGTCGGTCCCTATCTGCTGTGGGCGGAGGAAACTTGCGGGGCTTTCTCCCTAGTACGAGAGGACTGGGAGGGACACACCTCTGGTGTTCCAGTTGTGGCGCTAGCCGCACCGCTGGGTAGCCACGTGTGGACGGGATAAACGCTGAAGGCATATAAGCGTGAAACTTCCCCCTAGATCAGGTTTCCCGCGCAAGCGAAGGCTCCTTGTAGACTACAAGGTCGATAGGCCGGACGTGTAAGTGTAGTAATACACTCAGCTAACCGGTACTAACAGCCGAACGCTTGGCCGCATTGTTCCCTTTCTCGCTCGTGTTTTTCGAGTCGGGCCTCTTACTTGCTTCCCAGGTTGTTATTGATATACGTTTGGTCCTTGATCGAACTGGTTGAGTTTTTAAGCAGCTTGCCGGTGACCATACCCAACTGGAAACACCCGTTCCCATTCCGAACACGGCCGTGAAACTGTTGGGGCCGATGGTAGTCCGTCCAGGGCGAGAGTAGGTATCGCCGGCTCTTTACACTAAACCCCGGACAGCGTCAGCTGTCCGGGGTTTTTCTTTTTTCTCGGTACCGGCCCGGCGAATCACGTCGCGGGTTGGATGAGCGTGCAATGGGGCGCGGTCAGCGGGTCGGAAGCGACTTGACCTGAAGGTTTAGCCGGCGGTCATTTCACGAATGGGATGGTCTCGTGTTCGGTTCAACGCCAGCGATCCGAGAGCCAACCGAGCAGTTGCTCGGCCGTCGGCTTCTCCCAATGCGAACAACTCCGGCAACGTCTCGCGTACATACCAGCCACGTGATTTCGGCCGGTCGCGTACATACCAGCCACGTGATTTCGGCCGGTCGGCACTTTTTTCTGCAAGTGTCCCGACGGTCGGCGACATGATAAAGGTATGGACCGCCTCGCCGCCTTGTTATGTCGCACCGTCGATCTGCGCTCCGACGGCGACCTGCTCGCCGCGTTCCTCGCCGACCGTGACGAGGCCGCGTTCACCGAACTGGTCCGCCGGCACGGCCCGCTCGTGTGGGGCGTTTGTCGCCGTGCCCTTCCGGATCCGGCTGACGCCGAGGACGTGTTCCAGGCCACCTTTCTCGTGCTCGTTCGCCGGGCCACTCGGCTGACCGCGGCCCCGACCGTCGGGCCGTGGCTGTATCAGGTGGCCGCCCTCACGGCCCGCAATGCCCGCCGTAAGAACGCGAGGCGCCGCGCCCGCTTTGTGCCGCTGCCCGACCAGGTTCCCGCGCCGCCCCAGCCCGGACCGTCCCTCGACCTCGACGCGGTACTGCTCGGGCTGCCGGAGCGGTGCCGGGCCGCGATCTTGCTGTGCCACGTCGAAGGGCTGACTCACCGCGAGGCGGCCCAGCGCCTCGGTTGCCCGGAGGGGACCGTTTCGTCGCTCGTGTCCCGCGGGCTGGCGCGGGCGAAGCTCGGGGGTGGCGGCGATCCGGCGATGGTGCTGGCCGCGGTGGCGGTGGCGATGAGCGCCGGGGTGGCGGCGGCGACGGTCCGGTCGGCGGTGGCGCTTCAACTCGCGTCCTTATCGGTGGCCGCATCCCCCGCGGTCGTCTCACTCACGGCTGGAGTGCTTCGCATGCTCTGGTTCCATCAGTTGACCGCCCCGCGCTCCGTACTGATTGCTGCGGTTCTCGTGGGCTGCTTGCTGGGCGCCGGATTCACGGGGTGGGCGATCACTTCCGGCGGTGAAAAGCCGGTGACATTTCCCGGCCCATTTTTTGGGCCGAACTCCGAGCTGAAGCCCACGGAAAGGACCGAACTGACGGCCGGCGAGGAGCGAGAATTTGAGATCGGACCGCGCGTGAAGATGAAGTTCTGTTGGATACCCGCGGGTGAAGCGCAACTGGGTTCACCGAAGGCGGAACGGGAATATATCCTCAATACCTATAACAAGAGCCGACAAGCAACTCCCGATGTGACCCCCGACGGCCTATTGCCGACAACTCTGGAGAACGAGGCCGAAGAGAAGCGCGGCAAGTTCAAGACCAAGGGGTTTTGGTTGGGGAAATACTCGGTGACTCAAGAGGAATGGAAGGCCGTAACGGGTAAGAATCCGAGCACCCTCCGGCCCGACAGCGAAGACGTAGTGATAAGAGACTTATTATTGAAAGAAAAGATCAACGACACGGCACGTTACCCGGTGGACTTTGTGAATTGGGATGACTGCCAACAGTTCTTGAAAAAGCTGAACTCGCAGGGCGGGAATGCGATGAAGGTGTTCGGGCACGCGGGTAAATTCGCTCTCCCCCATGAGGACGAGTGGGAGTACGCGTGTCGTGGCGGAAAGGGCAACGATCGCGAGTTCTATTGGGGCGAGGAACTCAACGGAGCGCAGGCCAATTGTATCGGCGTTCTCCCATACAAGACGGAAACGAAAGGTCCGGATTTGAGACGGATGTGTGCGGTGGATGACACGAACGGAGGCAAATATCCGAAGCACCCGTGGGGGCTGTTTCACATGCACGGCAATATCTGGCAGTGGTGTGAGAACAAATACGACGATTCGACGGACGACCGCGTGCTCCGCGGCGGCTCCTGGAACTACTACCCGTACGACTGCCGCGCGGCGTCTCGTGCCAAGTACGGACCGAGTGCCCGGAACAGCAATTTCGGCGGGGTCCGCATTTGTTTCCGCCCGGACTAGATCCGTCGTTCCGTGGCATCCCTGCTTGTCCGGGAATGTGGGCAGGCTCAGCGCGCTGAGCCGCGATCAGCAGGCTGGATGGGAGTTGCTCGGTCACGGTTTACCCGGCCGTCACTCTTGGGAAGGGGCAGTCGCGCGTTCGGTTCAACAGCCACCGATCCGGGAGCCAGTGGAGTAGTTGTTCGGTCGGCTTCTCGCCCAACGCGAACAACCCCGGCAGGGCGTCCCTCAAGTACGCGAACGGGTCGATCCCCAGATGCTTGCAGGTGCCGACGACGGAGTAAAGCACCGCCGCGGTCTGACCGCCCACTTCGCTCCCGATGACGCCCCAAGCATTGCGGCCAAGGGCGATCGATCGAAGCGTTCTCTCGCTCAGGTTGTTGTCCAGGGCCAGGAAGCCCTGGTCCAAGTATCGCTTCAGCGCCTCCCAGTTGTTCGATGCGTACCCGATGGCGGTCCCCAGCGGTGACTTCGGCAGCGCACCCGGCCTCTGCTCGCCGAGCCACTTCGACAGTTCGTCCCACACCGCCTCGGCGTCCCGCTGTCGCAGTTGGCGGCGTTGCTCTTCACGATGCCGCCGTTGCTCCATTGCACCGGATCATCCGACGGCGACAAGAGCGGCGGCAACGCCCGCTCGATCGCATACAACTTGCCGATCAGCTCCAGCGCCTTCTTCGCCCGCTGGTCCCCGGCTTCACTCGCGGCCACGAACTTACGCCGGGCGTGCGCGACGCAGCACACGTGCTTGATCTTGTCGTCGCCGTACAACCCTTCGTACTGGGCCAGTGCATCCGCCTGGAAGTGGCCCTTGTAGCCCTTGAGAAATCGCGTCGGTCCGTCGGCCGTGTAGTCACTCGTGAAGTCGAAGACGACATACGGATAGTCCGCGTCCCCGATGCACACCCACAGGTGCGCCTTCGTCGTACGATTGGAACCCGGCACCCGCAACTTCACGCCGGTGTCGTCCCCGTGGATGACACGCGACAGGAGGAGTCGCGTGTGCATCAATTCGTACAGCGGCGTCAGCAACTCCGACGCCCGGAACAGCCAGTCTCCCAGCGTCGAGGACGCGATCGTCACGCCCGACCGGGCCAGTTGGCCGGCGAGTCGATGCATGGGCGTGTGGTCGGCGAACTTGGCGGTAACGACGTGGGCCAACAGGCCATGCCTTTCAGGGTCGCCTTGGCGAATTGAGGGATTTAGGTTAGAGCGTTGCCGCCATCGCCGGGAGGCAACGCCAATGCTGTTCGACTCGATCTTCCAGAAGTATCTGGCTCAGCGTCCGGTTGCCGTGATGACGCGAGCCACTCTCGAACATGCTTTTGCTGCCCAGACGCTTGATGAAATCTTCGAGCAGACT